>Ga0316206_1000436_pt1 | contig 57976 bp, 47 predicted proteins | sample 6monthpyrite_MG_FD_204942 | JGI IMG/M metagenome (GOLD analysis project Ga0316206, IMG submission 204942) | Microbial mat bacterial communities from mineral coupon in-situ incubated in ocean water Damariscotta River, Maine, United States -... | ecosystem: Environmental > Aquatic > Marine >...
AATACTCAAGCGTGTCATTAATATGATTTTCATCAATATTTGAAACAAAGTGAATATTAATATCGTGTAATGAATGTGATTTTAGTGCTTCAGTTACCATCAAAGGACCTAGATGTGAGCCACCAATTCCGATATTCACCACATCCGTTATCGCCTGGTTGGTCGCACCACGCCACTCCCTCGTTCTGATTTTTTCAGCTAACTGATTTACTTTATCTCGTTCTATTTTTATTTCTCGGCGAATATCGACACCGTCGAGTATAATGGGCTCATCACCATTATCTCTTAATGCAGTATGCAAAACGGCACGATGTTCAGTATGATTGATTTTTTCCCCATCAAACATCTTCTTAATCCACTTGGGAACATCAACTTCATTAGCAAGTTGATACAATAAATCGATAGTTACATCATTTATACGATTTTTTGAAAAATCATAAAGAATATCATTCAACTCTAGTGAATACTTATCAAACCGTTCCTTATCACTATTGAACATGTCACGCATGTGACTATCTTGAATTTCATTGTAATGTTTTTCGAGGGCTAACCATGAGTTAGACTTTATCAGTTGGGACACGAAGTTAACCTTTTATTAACTGCTCTTGTGATTTTCATATACATATATAGTTCAGCAAAATTCATTCCAACCTTAAATACTCTAAAAGCACCCATAATTAGATCATTTTTTATGTCTTACATGCACGCTTTTAAACCAAAAAAAACTAGATGCTCTAAAATAGCACATAAATCTGAAAAAAAAATAGTAAATTAATTATTTTAATAAAATAAACTTTCAATTAAAGAGCCTTACACTGTAATATAATATTTAAATAATTTAACTATAAAATACTAACAACCATGAAAATAAAGACAATTCCAACTACACCGTTTTCAGATCAAAAACCTGGAACATCAGGACTGCGAAAAAAAGTCACCTTATTTCAAAAACCACACTATTTAGAGAATTTCGTACAGTCCATCTTCAATGTTGCACATGAACTCAACGGTGGCGAGTTAATTTTAGGCGGCGATGGACGCTTTTATAATCAACAGGCTATTCAGATTATCCTGAAGATCGCCGCAGCAAATAATGTAAAACATGTCATGGTCGGTGAAAATGGGCTGTTATCAACCCCAGCTGTCTCCTATCTAATAAGAAAATATAAAACAGCTGGAGGCATTATTCTTTCAGCTAGCCATAATCCTGGTGGCCCAACAGGTGATTTTGGCATCAAATTTAATATTGCAAATGGCGGGCCTGCACCAACGAGTTTTACAGATGCAGTATTTGATATCAGCAAAATATTAACTGAATTTAAAATTGTAGATTCAGAAGATATCGATCTCAGGAAACAGCATATTTGTTACATCGGCGATATGAAGATTAGTGTTATCGATCCAGTTAGTGACTATGCTGGCTTGATGCAACAATTATTTGACTTTAGCAAAATCAAGTCATTATTCACTTCAGGATTACTTACGATGTGTTTTGATGCCATGCATGCAGTAACCGGACCATATGCAAAAGAAATATTCGAAAAACGTTTATCTGCTAATATGGACGCTTTAATCAATGCTACACCTAAAGAAGATTTTGGTGGTGGTCACCCTGATCCAAACCAGGCACATGCAAAAGAACTTGTCGCCCGATTAAATTCAGGTCGAAGTGCTCCCATGTTTGGTGCCGCCTCAGATGGAGATGGTGATCGTAATATGATTATTGGCCAGAACTTTTTTATAAACCCTAGTGATAGCCTTGCTATTATGGCCGCTAACGCTCACCTGTTACCTGGATACAAAGAAGGTATTTGTGGTGTTGCGCGTTCATTACCCACAAGTCGTGCTGTTGATAAAGTTGCAGAGGCTATCGGTATTGAATGTTATGAAACACCAACGGGGTGGAAGTATTTTGGTAACTTACTGGATGCTAATCGAATAACACTTTGTGGTGAAGAAAGCTTTGGTTCAGGCTCCAATCACATACGTGAAAAAGATGGAATATGGGCGGTACTCTTCTGGTTAAACTTAATAGCCATTAAACAGCAATCAGTAGAACAAATTACTCGCTTACATTGGAAGCAATATGGTCGTCATTACTATACCCGTCATGATTATGAATCTATTGATAGTCATACTGCGGATGAATTGATTCAAAATATGAGAGACAAGGCTTCATCGTTAGTAGGTTCAAAGTATTCAGATTATGAAATTGTCCTTTGCGATGACTTTAGTTATACCGACCCTGTAGACAAAAGCATAACGAGTAATCAGGGGATTCGTATTATATTTAACGACGAGTCACGCATTGTCTTCAGATTATCGGGTACGGGTACTGAAGGAGCCACGCTTCGAGTATATATTGAAAAATTTGAGATTGATCCGGAGTTACACGATATTGATGTACAAACTGCACTTGCTGATTTAATTGGTATTGCTCAAAACATCGCACAAATAAAAAGCCGTACTCACCGCGAATTACCTGATGTTGTTACATAATCGGCTGTATAACCTATAAAGTATTCCACACTAGCTTATGCGTTCTTGATCTGTTAACCAATAAAAATGATATGGTGGAATAACAAGTTGTCCATTAAATGTACTTGGCGTGTCTCCAGAAACAAGATCTTTAATATGCCCATAGGATAAAACAGATTTAATATTGACATCTTCCAGGTCAAGATATTGAGGTCGCGCGTCAAAATTAACCACAACCAGTACACCCGCTGTTGTTCGCAATAAATCAAAACGTGAAAACACAAATAAATGTGGGTTTTCTACTTGAATAAGTTCTCTATTATTAAAATCTGCAAAAGCAGGTATCTCTTTACGTACCGCAATCATTTGTTTTGAGGCATTAAATAATCTTTGTTCTATCGACCCCGATTGATGTCTTAGTTCTGCTTTATTCCAATCAAAGTTTGGCCGATGTGTCCAGCGAGTATCATGAGCCTTATTCTCATCATCAAGAAACGTACAATCATTTAACTGTCCAAGTTCGTCACCATAATAAAGTAAGGGTATTCCGCCGAATGATAAAATAATACTATGCAATAAAATAATATGTTGTACGGCATTATCGATACGTGAAGATTCCCCTGACTCAAGTGCAGCCTCCAATCCAACAAGTGAAGCAAGTGAACCTGAAATTCTAGCATCACCGGTTTTTGTGTTTTCACCGAAAGGAAATCCTCTTGCATCAGAGTCGCTAAAATTACCTGTATAATAATTAATTAAAAATTTTCGATGCTCAACTGGATTGTAACCAACCGCATATATATCGGCATCATCAAAACCTAAACCAATGTCATCGTGGCAACGGATATAATTCAACCATGTTGCTCGTTCAAGTTTATCAGGAAGACTCCTTATACCTTGATAAAGTAATTTTGAATTCTTTGTTGCAACTGCATCCCATAATAGAGCCATTAATGTCGCGTTATAAGCTATCTCACATTCTTTTGCATTAATAGCATCTTCACCAAAATATTTTGTGATCTCAACTGGTGCTACAATTGCCTCAGCAATAAAAAGCACACCTGGCGTCGTTACTTGAATACAATCTTTCAATAATTGTAGAATTAAATGTGCTTCACGTTCATTTTGGCACGTACTGCCAATTTTTTTCCATAAAAATGCGACGGCATCAAGGCGTACAATATCTGCACCTTGATTTGACCAGTAAAGAATAATATCTAGCATTTCTATCAGTACGGAGGGATTACTGTAATTAAGATCCCATTGATAATCATTAAAAACGGTCATTACCCATTTTTGCATTTCTTCATTCCAGGTGAAATTACCTGGTGCAGTTTCTGGAAATATTTCCGGCATGTTTTCTTCAAACATATCCGGTACTTCTCTACTATCAAATAAATAATAGTAATCCTGATATTTCTTATCGCCCTCACGAGCACGTTGAGCCCACTCATGCTCGTCTGATGTATGATTAACGACGACATCTAAGGTTAATAATATATCGCGTTTTTGAAGTGATTCGCTTAATTTATGTAAATCTTTGTTACTACCAATGCGTGTATCGACTTTGCGGAAATCACTAACGGCATAACCACCATCACTTTTACCATCAGGGCATTGTAAAATTGGCATGATATGAATCATATTAATACCAAGCTCTTGAAAATAACTTAGTTTTTCATTTAGGCCTTTAAGATCACTGGCAAAACCATCTGTATAAAGCGCCATTCCGACCCATTTTTGACTTAAAAACCAATTATGATCCTTCTCACGCTCAATATCTTTATTCTTTAAATATTCAGAACGGTCAATATATTGACGAGCCATTGTCTCAACTAAACTTAGTGCTTGGGCTTCAAAATCTTCCCGTTCTCCATATAACATATGAAATAAGGTATATATTGCATAAAAATTCGCACCTAATCGGGTATAAAAATGCCTTAATTCCTGTTGTTTAATTTCAGGATTTAATTTTATAAGAATTTCATTAAGCAATGAATGTGAAACTTGTTCATACATAAGTTAAAACTGCCATTAAATTGTTTTATAAAAATAAACGAGAAAAATATTATAAATCCCAGTCTTTAATAAAAGGTTGATAAAAATCAACATTCTGTGTAGTCGCACCTCGGAGTCCAACAATTTGACTGGCAAACTGCTGAGCACGGGTTATTGTTTTTTCAATTCCCCATGACTTATACAAACCCAATAGTAGTACACTTGTGAAAGCATCACCTGCTCCAACAGTATCGACAATAGTAACGCTATTTTCAGGTGAAACTCGAAAAATATCATCCTGATTCATCGCGAAGGCACCTGAACCTCCCTGCGTCACAACAATAAATTCAAGATTTAATCTTCCTTTCAAGTGTTGAGCTTTCTCTTCTATGGTTTCATGTTCAGGAACAATAATATTAAGTTCATCTTCATTAATTTTCAGCCAGTTTGAACCTTGAATATAGTCGTATAAATTTGAAATATTCCACCAAGGCGCACGAAGATTGATATCTATAAAAGTTGCTGGTGAGATTGATTTTTTTATTACGGTTAGACATTTTTCTGAATCAGGTTTTCTTAATGCAAGAGACCCATGATAAAGAATACTATTGTTATCCAAAACAGGTAGATTCTGAGCATTTATAAAATCCCAGGCACTATTTTCAACAATATCATATGATGGCTCATTTTCATGAAAACTCACATTAACTTTTCCAGTAGCATGCTCAGTATCTATTTGTAGGCCCTCTGTTCTCATCCCCCAATCTTGCATTGATTTAATCACATAATTACCGAGTAAATCATCACCTACTCTAGATATAAATAATGGTTTTACTCCAAATGCCTGGCAATGCCAAGCGACATTAAATGGCGCACCACCAAGTACGCTTTCTCCTCCAGGGAAACAATCATATAAAACCTCGCCAAATACAATCGGAGGAGATAAATTAGTCATTAATTGTTCCACTTTTATTTCACCATCATGAATTTTCTAACATCGGGTATGTAGTGAACAATCCCTTCAAGTACACCTGCAGTATAATTTCCATTCATTCCCAAAAAATCACCTTTAGCAATATATAAGCTATTCGACTGGTTATTCTCATTAGCATGGTCAATTGCAATTTTGATAATATCTTTTTCTGCATTAGCGACAAGAATTGAATTAATTGCACTATTTATTACTGCAATATCGTTTCCACTATCACCAGCAAATATAGTCTCAGTAATGTCAAAGTTAAATTGCTTCATAAGAAACTCAATGGCATGTTTTTTATTTGCACTTGCAGGTAAAATATCAAGCAACCCAAGGTTTGCAGCAATATCGACACTCCAAATAATACTTGCATTAACACCATTATTTATCAAATAAGAATTTATTTCATCTAATAAAATATCATGATCTACATGTAAAGGGACATAATAACTTAGCTTATGTGTATTCTGCTTATTATATTCTTGAATTCGAATATCATTAAATTGATGTAACATATCTTGCAAATCTTGATGGCTTTTATTATTCCAATCACTAGAAATTTCGGAATCCCATTTTTCTAAATGAATCCAATCATTATTTACAACCTGATAAATAGTTGATCCCACATCTGCTATAACAAAGTCAGGTGTCGGTAATTTATAATTTTTAATTGCTTGCTGAATTAGTGATTTATCTCGCCCCGTAACATAAACCAGTGTAATTTTACTTAACGAGGTAAAGTTATTGAATATCGTACGTGCCAATCTGGATTCTGGCTGCGGACCATTGGGTATTAAAGTTCGATCAAGGTCAGTGCATAAGAGTAACTTTTTCATTAATCAGGTACTTTGCATGTTCTGAAAAAATCGTAATATTCAATTGCATCTAAGATGCCAGCAGCATAAGGTTCTTTAGTATAATAAACGCTATCCAGATCAATCAAGTCAGATAACTCTTCATTGTGTCTGTTCGCGACCAGAACAGCGAGTGTATTACCACGAATCATGTCTTCATCTGCACCTGAACCTCCAGCCACAAGAATATGATCTAATGGAATTTCCCACTGTTCGGAATACCAACGTAACGCCAGTCCTTTTGATGCTCGCACAGGAATAATATCCAGAAACTGGCCAAATGAAAATACAACGTTAACCGTTTGTTCATGCTGTAATAGTAATTGTCGAATTTCATCAACATCAGGTGCTATAGATGCATCATAAAAATAACTGATCTTATAGCGACTCTGTTCAATTTTATTTTGAAGTCTTAAGCCAGGAATATCATTTAAAATACCGCGCACTTTATTTGCTCGCCATAAATAATCAATATGGTCATCCCATGCAGTATCTCGAGTCAAATACTGACCATAATGGATTTCTGTTCCTAGGCTAGTAACTAATGCGTCTGGAATAGGAATTTTATGTTGCTTTATCAGTTTTAAAGCCGAGTCCAGCCTACGCCCCGTTGCAATACCAAAACTACTGCAGCGTGCATTATCTTTTAACACTTTTGAAAATTCAGGCAACATTGTTGTATCACCAAGTAAACTTTGATCTAAATCTGAAAAGACAGCTCTATTTCTGTAAAGTCGTGTACGACGCTGTAGTTTCATTCGAACAACTGGTTCAGTTTTATCAATAACAGGCTTGATAACTTTTAAATAATTTTCAGCATGACTGTGCCATGTATAAAATTTCTTAACGCCGTCCATACCATTTGCGGACATTGCTTTCCATTTCTTTTTATCTTTAACAACGCTTAACAAAGTACCAGCTATCATTTTTTTATCCAAAGGATCAATTAAATAACCATTTTTACAGTTATTGATAATATCAATGGGGCCACCATCTTCAGTTGCAACAATAGGTAAACTACAAGCAGCAGCTTCAATAAGTGTTAAACCAAATGGCTCAGTTAAGGCAGGATTAACGAATACACCACCAGACAATGCAGTCAAACGATAAATAACCGATACATCTGTCGAAAGATGATGCTTAGGATAGGAAACTTTTCCATATAAATTATATAAATCGATAGTAATTAATATTTCTGTAAGTACTTCTTCAGCACCTCTATCCATATCGCGTATATCATCGCGATTGCCGGCAATTATTACTAAGTTAGCATTGTTTTGTAATTCTTCGGATTCTCCATATGCTTCTATTAACGTAACAATATTTTTTCTTTGGTCAGGCCTTGATAGCGCAAGAATCATTGGCTTATCTGGCTCAGCAAGAAATCTATTTATTTCTTTTGCAATGTCAGTTTTACTTTCTTTTCCAGTTGGAGGAAAAAATTGAGATAGGTCTGTTCCAGGAGGTACGACACGCATTTGCTGTGGCTGATAATAATCGTATAACCCATACTGTTCTTCAATCTCCTGATTAGTGCTTGTAATAACTCTATCGGCTATACCAAGTGTCGTTTCTTCAGCATTAATGCGCAGTGACATATTATATCTGTTTTCAACATCTTCTTTCTTAACGCCACTAGCAAGAAGACGTTTTCGTTTACTTCTACCTAAAGAATGCCCTGTATGAATTAAAGGTATACTTAACTGATGCGCTAAACGTGTACCGACATAGCCGGCATCAGCATAATGTGAGTGGAGTACATGAGGCAATAATTCATTGGTGTGTAAATAGGTCAGAACATTATCAGAAAAAACATCAAGATGATCCCATAACTGTTCTTTTTGTATATAAACCTGGTCAGCACAGTCTATTCTAATAATATTGACATTATCACTAATAGACTCAACATCATGCGAATAATCTTCGCTGACATTTTTATCTGCAATACGACGTGTTAGAAGATCGACTTTTGCTACATCAGGATGTTTGCCAAGCGCTCGTGCAAGCTCAATAACATATTTTGTTTGCCCACCTGTATCTGCATCTCGACCTAACTCAAGATCGTGTCCACGAATTAAACCATGAATACTAATGAGTAATATATAAATATTTTCTTTTTCAGATTCCATTTTTAAAAACAAGTGTTAAGTTTGATATTCCTCTTTTAATAATCACAAAAATATTTACATAAACCAATACGACATAGCATACAATAAATTACGATATTTATTAAATATTAACCCGTCATAATTTCCAAATGTCATTATTATATTCTCGCATCGTTCTATCTGTAGAGAAAAAACCACTACAAGCAGTATTCATTATACTCATTTTAATCCACGCATCTTTATTGCTATATGCGAGAGATACCTCTTCTTGCGCATCTATATAACTTCTAAAGTCAGCTAACGTTAACCATGGATCATGTGAGTTTGTTAGCGACTCAATAATTTCATCGAAAATTCCGTATTCAAATGAATTAAAGTGGCCACATTTTAGTAAATGCATCACTTGTTTTAAGTCTTCATCATTTTCAATTATTTCTTCTGGATGATAATCTTGTTTTTGTTGTTCAACCTCATCTGCCTTTAAACCAAACAAGAAAAAGTTATCTCCACCGACAGCATCTAATATTTCAATATTTGCACCATCATAAGTTCCAATGGTAATAGCACCATTCATCATGAACTTCATATTACCTGTTCCTGATGCTTCCTTACCGGCAGTTGAAATTTGTTCTGACAGATCAGTCGCTGGACAAATTATTTGCATTTTAGAAACGCTATAATTAGGAATAAAAGCCAACTTTAATTTATCACCTACTTCAGGATCATTGTTTATTACATTAGCTATATTATTCGTTAGCTTAATGATTGACTTCGCAAGTCTATAACCAGGTGCGGCTTTACCACCGATAAGAACACAACGATTAGTCCAGTTTTCATCATTCTTGTTTTTAATTCGGTTATAAAGGTGGATAACATGCAATATATTTAAAAGTTGTCGTTTATACTCGTGAATCCTTTTAACTTGCACGTCAAACAAAGAATTTACATTAAATTCCACACCACACTGAGACTTAATTAATTTGGCAAGCTTTTTCTTGTTTTCAAGTTTTACATTGATCCAATTTTCCGCAAACGAGAAATCATCAACGTACTTTTTAATCTTACTTATATCTTCTAGTTTTCGTATCCATTCAGTACCTATTTTACTTGAAATTAATTCTGTCATTAATGGATTCGCATATGCAACCCAGCGCCGTGGTGTTACACCATTCGTTTTGTTATTAAATTTTTCTGGCCATAACTCATAAAAATCTCTAAACAGACCTTCAGATAATAATTTTGAATGTAATGCAGCTACACCATTTACTGAAAAGCTACCAACAATCGCAAGATATGCCATCCTCACATACTTAATATCACCTTCTTCAATAATCGACATGCTAATTTGCTTTTCGGTATCTCCCGGCCATTTCCTAGATACTTTCTTGAGGAAATCCGCATTTATTTCATATATTATTTGTAATAACCTAGGCAACAAACTCTCAAACAAAGATACCGGCCATTTCTCTAAAGCCTCAGGTAACAGAGTATGATTTGTATAGGCCATTGTTTGAGTGGTAATTTCCCATGCCGTATTCCATTCCATATAGTGCTCATCGATAAGCAAGCGCATTAATTCAGCCACAGCAATCGTTGGATGTGTATCATTCATTTGAAAAACATTTTGCTCTGCAAATTTACTAAAGTCATTTTTTTCATTTATTGACCACATCCGCATAACATCTTGTAAACAAGCTGAAGCAAGAAAATACTGTTGTTTTAAGCGTAATTCTTTCCCATTTTCACTAGCATCATTCGGATAGAGCACCATACTGATATGTTCAGCATCATTTTTCGCTTCAACAGCTTCAGAGTAACTCCCTGCATTAAACTCATCCAGATTAAAAACATTCGTTGCAGCTGCACTCCATAAACGAAGAGTATTTACCGTATTATTTTGATAACCTGAAACAGGTACGTCATAGGGGATAGCAAGAACGTCGGATGTGCTTACCCATACGACATGTGGCTTGCGGTTATGATTAGTAACTAATTCAACTTGCCCACCAAACTTAATGACTTGAGAAAATTCAGGGCGTTCAATTTCCCATGGGTTTCCGTTTCTTAACCAGTGATCAGGTTCTTCAATTTGAAATCCATTTACAATAGCCTGACGAAACATACCATATTCATATCGAATACCATAGCCAATAACAGGCAGGGTTAATGTTGCACAACTATCCATAAAACATGCCGCAAGCCGACCTAATCCTCCATTACCTAAGCCAGCATCATATTCCTGAGAAATAATATCTTCTAACTCGAAAGCAAACTTACCCATTGCCTCTTTTGATTCTTTCTCGATATCAAGATTAAGAAGGTGATTACCAAGAGAACGGCCAATTAAAAACTCAAGCGACATGTAATATGCTTTTCTAACACCTTTTTTCTCATATTTTTTCCAAGTGCTTCGCCAGTCAGCCATAATATGATCGCGAACAGTAAGCGAAAACGCCTCAAATAAGTAATAAGGCATACAACCAACATACCGTCCCAGATGGCGTGTTAAATATCGCTGAAAATCATCTGACAAAGATTCACTATCAGTTGGTAGTCTCGATATCTCAGGAATTTCGCTTATACAAGTTGATTTCTTATCCGTCACAACAGCTACCTCTCGTATACCATTATAAATTTGTTTAACTTTTCAATTATTTCTGGATTGAGCTGTTGCCAATCAAAACGCCAATCCCAGTTGCCTCCAACCGTTCCCGGGGAATTCATTCGTGCAGATGAATCCAGCATAAGTATGTCTTGCAAAGGCAATATACATAAAAATGAAACAGACGCCATAGCCATTTGAATTAATGCCCAAACATAGTGTTCATTAGTTTCAAATTCTATGCCTGTGTAGTCTTTCAAATAATCTCTATTATAATTAGCTTCGTTACTAGCCCAACCCAGCGTTGTATCATTATCATGTGTGCCGGTGTAGACAACATCATCAAACTCATGGTGATGTGGCAAATGTGGGTTTCTATTATTTCCATCAAAAGCAAACTGCAGCACTTTCATACCGGGCAAATTAAATGATTTTTTTAAAGTAATAACATCATCCGTGATAACGCCTAAATCCTCAGCAACTAGAGATAAAGAAGGTAACGATTTAAAGAGCTCAGTTAACATTTCTTTACCTGGCACTTCCACCCAGTGTCCATTTATGGCTGTTTCTTCTGCAGCAGGAATTTGCCAGCAGGCTTGTAAGCCACGAAAATGGTCTATTCGTACAATATCAAAAAGTTCTAGTTGGGTTTCAAACTGTTGTTTCCACCAACTAAACCTCGTTTTCTTCATATATTCCCAGTCATAAAGAGGATTACCCCATCTCTGACCTGTATCTGAAAACGCGTCAGGTGGAACGCCTGAAACGCATGTCATGTCACCATCCATATCCATTAAAAAATTTTCGCGATTTGCCCATACATCGGCACTATCTCGTGCGACAAAGATTGGGATGTCACCAAATAATTCTACACCATGATTTTTTGCATACACTCTAACTTCATGCCACTGTGTAAAAAAAACAAACTGTTCAAACCTAATTTGATTTAATTCTTTTGTAAGTTCACACCGTGCTTTTTCTAGTGCATTAGTATCACGATGTCGAATTTCAACTGGCCATTCATACCATGGGGCACTGTTATATTTTATTTTAAATGCAATAAACAAAGCGTAATCATCCAGCCAAAACTCATGCTTCGCAACAAAATCATTCAATGAAGACTGCCACTTATCATCAATAAGCTTATAAAAATTATCACCGGCTTGTTGTAAACACAACGTACGATAAATATCGCTTGAACTAGATGTGGTGATATCTTTCTTTTTAAGCCAATTTTTATCAACCAACCAATCCAGGCTAATTAAATGTGGATTACCTGCATGAGAGGATAAACATTGGTATGGAGATTTATCGTCATGCGTAGGTCCTAAAGGCAACATTTGCCAAACTTTAAAGCCATTGGTATTAAGAAACTCAATAAAACGATAGGCCTGGTGGCCTATATCGCCATGCGGTAAATCTCCAGGCAACGAAGTAGGATGTAATAAAACACCTGCTCGACGCTTCCTATTAACTGTTTTCTCGCTTGCATTTGTAATTACCATTTAATGAGTCTGGCCCGGTAACATGGCCCCCCCCATAACTGGGTTACCACTTCCAAAAGAAAATGCTTGTGACAAATAGTCAGGTGGTTCAACTTTAAGTAGCTGATATAGATTACTTAAATGTAAGCGGAATTGTTCATCAAATGCCGCAACTGAATCTGCAGAATTAGATTCTCCAAACCACCAGAACCAGTCAGAACTTTCACATGTCGCTAACTGCATTTCTGCGGCATTCATTTCTTCTTGAGATAAATCACCTTGAACAACAACCTTGTCATAAATAATTTTAGCGTCTACAAGCATATCCCATGCTCGGTTTTTATCTTTTTCACCTATCCAGGTAGAGAATGTTCCAAATACCCAGCTACCTGCAACAATATTCTGTAATGTCTGCCTGGACTTATAAGAATTTAAATATTCGCTGTATGTCGTTAGCTTTATCGCGCTATTTTTAGCAAGTTGTTCGTATAAAGCACTGATAAAATGATAGCCATTCTGTGGATAGTATTCCCAGGCATTTTCACCATCAAGAATAATGGAAACAATAGAATTTTCTTTTGTTGAACAACTTTTTGCTATTGTTTCCAAATGATGAACAAGGTTAGCAACAGCATCATCAGCATGCCAATCTGAATATTTAAAACCGATTAGGTCTGATAAACCATCATCTCTAAAAAAACAAGTAGCACTTGCATCATTGTACTGGTATCCCTCATGAATACACTTACCAGGTTCTATTCCTGACTTTTCCATCGAATTTCGTAAAACAGTTTCACCGCTAGCCAGCCACTCAATACCTGTCTCTGAGATGAGCTCAATGGTTTCATTACTAACACTTCCTTCTGATGGCCAGCAGCCTTTTGGTTCAAATCCAAAATATTTTTTGAATACCTCGATACCTTTTAACATGTGCCAACGAGATCTTTCTAAACCGCCAGGGTAATTATCTGCAAGCGGCAATTCCACATTTGGTATTGCTTGCTCAGCAGACTTTAAATCAATTAATAAAGGAACAATAGGATGGGCATAAGGTGTCATTGATAATTCAATTCGTCCTGACTCTGCCAATACTTTATAACGTTCAATAACATGACTAACCAATTCATGTATTACTTCAACTAGTATATGGCGATCATGCAAAGTAAAGTGTTCAGCTTTTTTCATTAATATTTTAATACGAGGATCTGACTTACGAACAGTTTCACCTATCCATGCAAGGTGATACCACATGAGTAAATCCGAAAAAAACTGCTCAGAATAATAAGGAATAATTTCAGGTGTTTTTAACCCCGCCTCAGCCATTTCTGTTAAGGTATTAAAAACAGCAAAGGGTTCAACAAGACGCTGTTTGTTTGCGCGAAGACAAGCTTTAATGATATGCAAACGATTTACTTCATTTAAAGACAAAACAGGGTCCGCTAATGAAGACAATAGTGGATCTCTTAATGCCTGCCCATGATGTAAATAATTATCCAGTTGTTGCGCATAATCATCAATTTGTTCAAGTAATACGGGAGCAAAGTTTACAACGGCACGGGCATCACTATTATTTTCAAGGTGTGCGGCCATATCAACATAGTCTTTAATGGTGTGTAAATATGTCCATGGCAAATGATATTCACCATTACGCAAATCGCGATACTCTGGTTGATGCATATGCCAATAGAGTACAACGTTTAGCGGGGTTAAGTTAACTGGGCTATCTAACATAATGTAATTCTTGGCCAAGCATGTCAGGTGTAACTAATACCACACCATTTGGAGAAACATAAAAACGTTCTTTATCTTGTTCGTTATCCTTTCCTATGACCATTCCGTCCGGAATAATACAGCCCTTATCAATAATGGCATGATATATACGGCAGTTTTCACCAATAGTGACATCAGGTAATATTACAGAAGAATCAATTTTGGTATAACAATCAACACTCACATTTGAAAACAGTAATGAGTGTCGCACTCTTGCACCTGAAATAATACAACCACCAGACACCATTGAATCTATCGCAACCCCTCTTTTTCCTTTTTCATCAAAAATAAACTTAGCTGGCGGTAATTGTTCCTGACTTGTCCATATTGGCCACTTATCATCATATAAATTCAGTTCTGGAGTGATTCCAATTAACTCAAGGTTAGCAGCCCAAAAGGCATCAACAGTTCCCACATCTCGCCAATACGATTGAATCCCACTATTGGTGTCAGTAAAGGGATATGCTTGAGCATAATATTTTTTAATTGCATGTGGAATAATATCTACACCAAAATCATGACTTGATGTTGCTGTATCTGCATCGCGTATCAATAACTCGAATAACAAATCAGTGTTAAAAATATAGATCCCCATCGAACATAAACTTTCATCGGGTCTACCAGGTATAGTCGCAGGATTTTCTGGCTTTTCATCAAAACTGTTAATACGGAAATTATCATCTACACCCATTACGCCAAATGCTGATGCATTTTCAACAGAAACTTCGATACAACCAACGGTTATGTCAGCATTACTCTGAACGTGCTTTGCCAACATGGCGCCATAATCCATTTTATATATATGATCCCCCGCAAGTATTAATACAAATTTAGGTGAATGCGAACGAATAATATCCAGATTTTGATATATTGAATCAGCCGTTCCCGCATACCATGTTGCATCAATCCTTTGTTGTGCGGGAAGTAACTCGACAAATTCACCAAAGTCACCACGTAAATGTCCCCAGCCTCGTTGAATATGTAGATTTAAAGAATGGGATTTGTATTGAGTGATTACACCAATTCGACGTATTCCGGAATTAATACAATTCGATAACGGAAAATCAATAATTCGAAACTTTCCACCAAAGGGAACAGCGGGTTTCGCTCGCCATTGAGTTAAGTGTTTTAAACGTTCACCTCGTCCACCGGCCATAATGAGAGCCAGTGTGCTCCTCGTTAGGTTACTAATAAAACGTGGTGATTCTTGTTTATTCATCAGATATTATTCTCGTCTTTATTTTTGTAAAAGACTGGTTATTAAAATATTTCACTATACACAGGAATCATTACAAGGTTGTTTCTGCAAAAAATAAGCCATATTAAAAATCCTTTTATTTGACGTATTCAAGTGAGGTACGAATATTTTAACATCCATCCATTGTGCTATTAGAGGGCGCATAACATGAGTATTGCATTGTTTAAGTGCATGTTCGATAAAATACGTATGGTTCTGTTATATATAGTGTTATAGCATATCTAATGGTCGCGTATACTCATTAAATGTTCATATTTTAAATATGTGCATGAAACTTGCTTGTGAGTCTATGTCATAATAAAGAATATTTATGATTAAGGTCCGTACAGAGGTCTTGCTGAAGGACTTAGTACTTATACTATGTAGAACATTATATTTAAATCGTTTTAAGATCTATTTAATCTTTAAGGTACAGTCAATTGACTACAACAGACACAGCGGCTTCTTTTACTAAAGATGTCAATTCCATACTGATTCAGATGCAGGATGAATTTGATGCTATAGCTCATGCTCGCCATCATGATCCATTCAAAATACTAGGTAACCATATTATTCAAAAGCAACCGCTGCTAATTATTTATGCTCCAGGCAGCAAAGAAGTCAGTATCACTAAAAGCAATATCCCCGCTACCCGGCTATCTAATAGTGACTTTTTTATCTGCAACAATAATATTGAGACTATAGAGGAGCATTATCTAATAAATCGTACAGATATTAACAATAACGTTTATTCATACTATGATTCTTATAGTTTTAAACCTCAGTTGAGCAACTATGATTTGGATCTATTCTCTGCGGGAAAACATTTACATGTCTACAATATTTTAGGTGCACATCAAAAAACTATCGATGGTATTGATGGTGTTTTGTTCGCAACATGGGCACCTAGCGCTTCGCGAGTGAGTGTTACTGGTGATTTTAATGACTGGGATGGACGCCGACATCCTATGCGATCCCGCGGAAACAGTGGTGTTTGGGAACTATTTATTCCAGGACTAGCAGCTGAAACACTGTATAAATTTGAAATACGCAACCAACAATCTGGTGAGATATTATCGAAATCAGATCCGTATGCTCAACAACTTGAATTACGTCCCCGTACCGCATCTGTTATCAGAAACAACACAACATATGAATGGCAAGATCAAGGTTGGATTAACAAAAGAAATAACCATGATTGGTTACATGAACCATTATCTATTTATGAATGCCATTTAGGATCATGGCAAAGAGAAGAAAATGGAGACTTTCTAAGTTATCGCGATCTTGCTCATAAGCTAGTTCAATATATCAAAGAAACTGGCTTTACACACATTGAATTATTACCCATTACTGAACATCCGCTTGATGCTTCCTGGGGATATCAAACAACGGGCTATTTTGCCCCAACTCGTCGCTTTGGTGAAGCCGATGATTTTCGTTATTTTGTCAATTATTGTCATCAACATGATATTGGTGTGTTGCTGGATTGGGTACCTGCTCACTTCCCAAAAGATGCGCATGGTCTGGCAAACTTTGATGGCAGTGCACTTTATGAACATAAAGATCCTCGGCGCGGTGAACATCGAGACTGGGGTACGTTAATTTATAACTATGGAAGAAATGAAGTTAAAAACTTTCTTATTGCCAGTGCTGTATTTTGGTTAGAGGAATTTCATATAGATGGATTACGTGTCGATGCGGTTGCTTCAATGCTTTATCTCGATTATTCCAGAGAAGATGGGGATTGGATACCAAATCAACATGGTGGCAATGAAAATATCGAAGCCATTGAATTTATGCGCGAGTTGAATACCGTTACTCACGCAGAATTCCCAGGCACCATGATTATGGCAGAAGAATCTACCGCATGGCCACAAGTTACACGCCCAGTTAATATTGGTGGACTTGGATATAGTATGAAATGGAATATGGGCTGGATGCATGACACACTTAATTACTTAAGTAATGATCCCATACATCGCCACTATCATCATGATCAATTAACCTTTGGTCTTTTATATTTGTTTACAGAAAACTTTATTTTACCTTTTTCTCATGATGAAGTCGTTCATGGTAAAAGTTCAATGTTATATAAAATGCCTGGTGATGAATGGCAACGCTTCGCGAATTTACGCTTACTGTATACTTATATGTTTACTTATCCCGGTAAAAAACTGCTTTTCATGGGCTGCGAATTTGGTCAAGGGCGAGAATGGAATCATGATGAATCCTTAGACTGGTACGTATTACAATATCCTCATCATGCAGGAATCAAAAAATTAGTCATCGATCTCAATCGTAATTATATCCAAGAACCTGCTCTACACAAATATGATTTTGACCCCATTGGTTTTGACTGGATTGACTGCCATGATACCGATCAATCCGTATTATCTTACTTAAGAAAAACAGAAGATGATTCAATTATTGTTATACTCAACTTCACTCCAGTTATTAGGCACAACTATCGCATAGGTGTGCCTGAAACAGGTCGGTATAAAATAATATTTAATTCTGATTCTGAATATTATTCAGGAAGTAATACTGGTGGTTATTCAGAAATCAATGCAGAGAATACTCCCTGGATGAACCGCCCAGCTTCTTTAGAGTTATCTTTACCTCCTTTAGCTGGCTTAATCATTAAACGAATATCATGAGTAACATTCTTTATATTAGTAGTGAAGCTTTTCCGCTGATCAAAACAGGCGGGCTTGGTGATGTCGCTGGAAGCTTGCCTGCTGAATTATTAAAACAATCGCAAGATGTACGACTTTTATTGCCAGCCTATCGCGATGTATTACAGCAGGTAACAAAAAAAAGAATTATTACAACTCACTCTTACTACAACTTACCTCTTCACATTATTGAAACAAGACTACCAGGCAGTAATGTTATTGTATGGCTTGTCGATTGCCCTGCTTTATTTGATCGACCCGGAGGACCCTATTCTGACCAACATGGTCAGGCATGGGATGATAATGCGCTACGCTTTGCTGTTTTCTGTCATGCAGCAGTTGATATTGCTTTAAATAATTTTGAGCTTAATTGGCAAGTGGATGTTGTTCATTGCAACGATTGGCAAACAGGTTTGGTTCCAGCGCTGTTAAGTTTGCATAATACTAGACCTGTTACTATTTTTACTATTCACAACCTCGCATATCAGGGGATTTTTGATCAGCAAACATTTGAAGAGCTACAACTTCCTGTCCAGCTATGGCATATGGATGGTATTGAATTCCATAACCAGTTATCTTTTATGAAAGGTGGTATTGCCTATGCAGATAAAATTAACACCGTAAGCCCACATTATGCACAGGAAATACTTGAACCTGAGTATGGTTATGGTCTTGACGGATTACTGTCCCATCGAAAAAAAGTGCTTTCAGGAATACTCAACGGTATTGATGAAAAACACTGGAATCCGGGTACTGACAAACATTTGATACACAAATTTAACCGACGAACGTTAAAAAATAAAATTTTAAATAAAACAGCATTACAAAATGAATTGTCTTTACCTAAAGATACCTCCATTCCAATGATTGGGATGATTAGTCGTTTAGTGGAACAGAAAGGACTCGATATCATACTCGAGTGCTTAAACGATATATTAAAGCTCCCCTTACAACTTGTTATTCTTGGAACGGGGGACTCTCATTACGAATTACAATTATCACAGTGGGCTGAGAAAAAAAGCAACAAATTAAAAATTATTATTGGATATAACGAGTCACTCGCGCATCGTATTGAAGCTGCGAGTGATATGTTTTTAATGCCATCCAAGTTTGAACCTTGCGGACTGAATCAATTATACAGTTTACGATATGGTACATTACCCATCGTCACGCCGGCCGGAGGATTATTTGACACGGTAACTCATTCCAATGAAAAAAATATAGATAATAAAACAGCGAATGGGTTCGTATTAAAAGATAAGACAGCGATTGAATTACTCACGGCGATTAATTTTGCATTATCAATCTATCAGCAACCTGCAACATGGCATCAATTACAACAAAATGCCATGGCAGCAGATTTTACTTGGCAAACAAGTGCAGGTCACTATGCCAGCTTATATGATAACGCACTCAAATCTCGTCAAGCTTAACTATAAAGATTTTTTGCTGCAGTAAAACAATCATCACGCCACATGCAGTCTACCTGGTCGCATTCCCCATTATATGCTGAAGAAAAACAGCTAAAGTTACCTTCAGAAAGTTGAATAGTCTTAACCAGATTTGCTTTACTCATACGTGCAGTTTTAATTCCAAAATCTTTTGCCCGTTCGCGTATTTCTTGCATCTTCATTATCAATATCCTCTAAAATATTCGTTCATATACTTAACAGCAAATTTTAGGCCAGACTACATAAAATAAAAAAACCTCGTTAAAACATCATGTTAGATTAAACAATCTATAAACAATATTTAATGTATGCACTATAGTTGTTCAACAATAATCTTATTGCACGTAAATGACAAAAACGATAGATGTAAGTTAAGTATTATTGGAATTCAGTGTAGTTCTAAATTGTGGCAGTAGATGGGGCTGCTCAATCAATAAACCAATTAATATCACCAATACAATTAATCGGTAATTCTTCACCTTTTTTTATACGCTCTATAATTAAAGTTTTCGCTTTGGTACTCGTTAAAACAATTCGACTATGTGATTTTAGTAATGTGTCTAAACTTAATGACACACGCTCACTTGGTGGTTTAGGGGAATTAAAAATAGGAATGACTGTTCGATGGTCATACAAGCCCTTATTACCTGGAAATAAACTCGCTGTATGTCCGTCTTCACCGACGCCTAAAAATACAACATCAAACTGTTCAACGGTTGAAATTGTCTTTCTATACTCCTCTGCAGCTTTATCCGCTCCGAGTTCAGCAGGTATTTGATGAATATTTGTATCACTTATCTTTGACCATAAATATTTCTCTAACATTACATCATTTCGATCTTCATGCCCAACAGGACAGCAGCGTTCATCGCCCAAATACCAATGAACTTTATACCAAGGAAGCTTCATCATAGACAAGTAAGTTAAACATTGTTTAGGCGAATTTCCACCAGGCAGCGCAATATGACACTCAGTCTTAATCTCTAAGCATGATATAATTTCACTTGCAATAAAATCAGCGGCAGCTTTTGATGCCGCATCAAATTCATCATAGACAAACCATTTATGCATTCGCATTTACCTGGTAGTTAGCTTGGTTTATGCCAACCTCCAACACAATCTTGAAGTAAGTCATCCATTCCTGAAACATCCCATGTTCCAGCTCGATATCGTTTTACCGATATTCTATCTTGCCATGCATTTAAAATAGGCTCAATGATTGACCACGATTCCTCGACTTCATCACCACGTGAAAATAACGTTGCATCCCCCGTTAATACATCATGTAACAAAACTTCATACGCATCTGAAACATCTTCACCGTTCTCAGAATAAGGTGCTCGCATGACCATTCGTTGTGTATCGGTTGTTAACCCAGGCATCTTTGCATTCATCCTTAAAAAGATGCCTTCATCAGGATGTAAACGAAAGACTAGTGAATTAGTAACAGGTGAATTTGCATGCTTATCAAACAAGTTAAAAGGCAGTTTTCTAAAACGAATAACTATTTCAGATACACGCTTAGGTAACCGTTTTCCCGTCCACAAAATAAAAGGCACCCCTTGCCAGCGCCAGTTATCAATATGAAAACGTACCGCTGAAAATGTTTCTGTGACTGATTCTGGTGAAACATCATCTTCGGCAACATAGGCTTTTACGCTTTCGTCATCCAATGTACCCGACCCATATTGGGCTGCAACTGTTTGCTTAGTGATATCGTCCTCACTGAATTGTCGTACTGCACGCAATACTTTAATTTTTTCATCTCGGACAGCATCGGCTGTAAACTCTACCGGCGGTTCCATTGCAACGAGTGTCATCACTTGCATTAAATGACTTTGTATCATGTCACGCAATGCACCAGACTTTTCATAGTAATTTGCACGATACCCGATACCAATTGATTCCGCCGCAGAAATTTGAATATGATCAATAAAGTTTCTATTCCATAAAGGCTCCAGAATACTATTGGCAAAGCGATAAACTAACAGGTTCTGCACACTTTCTTTGCCCAGATAATGATCTATTCGATATATCTGAGACTCATTTAATAATGCCTGTAAATCATTATTTAGTTTTTGTGACGATTCTAAATCCATACCAAAAGGTTTTTCAATTACGACACGACGAAAGCCTTCATCTTCATTTGAAAGCCCGAGTTTGTGTAAACCCGCTGCAATAGTGGTATACCAACTTGGAGGCACAGCACAATAAAACATTGCATTTGTATGGCCTGATAAGGATTCTAGTGATGCAGCTAAGTCTTGATAAGTTTGATCTTCTTGCAAATCGCCACTGACTATTTTGAACCTTTCTGAAAAGGAAAGCCATTGTTCATCCGACATCGAAATTTCAGAGGCATAATCTTTCATGCCTTGATGTAAACTATTCAACCAAATTTCACGAGTTCTTCCCTTTAGAACACCAATGACTTTACTATCAGGATGCAATAATCCACAACGCAACATTTTAACTAACGCAGGAATTAATTTACGTTTCGTTAAATCACCACCGGCGCCAAATATAACGATATTTGTGGGTTCCATTGGTTCACCAATGCACTGTGTACTCGATAACTTTTCCATATTGCCTCGTCGAAATGAATCTTAATGAAGTTAAGCTTACTAAATTTATTCTTTAGGCCGAATACTATGACCACCAAACCCAGCACGCATCGCGTTAAGCACCTTTCCTGCAAATGCATCGTCTTGTCGACTTCGGAATCGCATTTGTAATGCTAATGTGAGTACAGGTGTGGGAACAGCAAGATCAATAGAATCTTGAACTGTCCAACGGCCTTCTCCTGAATCATCAACATAATCACTTAATGAAGATAACGCTTTATCTTCGCCAAAAGCATCCGTAATTAAATCTAGCAACCATGAACGTACGACACTACCGTGTTGCCAAATTTCTGATATTTGATGAAGATCAAGATCCATTTCTTGTTTAGCTTCAAGTAATTCAAATCCTTCCGCAAATGACTGCATCATTCCATACTCAATTCCGTTATGAACCATTTTTACATAATGTCCCGCACCAGCAGGACCGACATGTCCCCAGCCTTTATCTTTAGCCGGCGCAAGTGTTTCAAGCGCTGGACGTATCATTTGTACTGCTTCATTAGAACCGCCAACCATTATGCTATATCCATTTTCTAAACCCCACACACCACCTGAAGTGCCAGAATCAACAAAATGAATACCTGATAAAAGTAAATCGGCAGCACGCTTTTTACTTAAATTAAAATTTGAATTACCGCCATCTATAAGAAGATCACCCTCACTCATCCCAGCTTCAATTAATGCAGCGATACTTTCGTCTACAACTTGATGAGGCACCATTAACCAAATAGCACGTGGTGGTTCAAGTGTTTTAATTAACTCTTCTAAGCTAGAGACTGGAATAACATCATCAACCTCTTTAGAAAGATCAATCGCAACTTGTGAAGATCTATTGTATGCAACAACCTCATGTCCATCTTTTACAAGCCGACGAACCATATTACCCCCCATCTTTCCTAATCCGACCATTGCAAGCTTCATAATTTTTTCCCGTAGTTCACTTAAAAAATATTTATTGATTAACTCTCATATTTATAGAGCAAGGTTTATACCAGCATAGCTCATTTATATTATATTCATTACTGAATATTGAAGAAATTTTTATTTCATATTAAATATACATCTGATTTAGGATAAATATTGCAATTGGTACAAGATACGTAAAGAGATTATTAAAAAAAGTGTTATAAAATACACGTCCAGGCACTAACATTGTGCACAAATGTACTTTTTTAGAAAATTGCATAAAAATATTGTTTCATATTAGTTCAGCCAATATCTTAATATTAACCTTCAAAATTTTAGTGGCAATACGTGCACTTGTTTTTCTCATGGCTGTAATATTAAAGTAAATCAATCAGTCTCTTTTTTTAACTATTTTTTCTGAGCTTTGTGTAAACTCGAGTAACTCCAGTTCCAGTTTTTCACTGACAGCTTTAGGCGAGCCGGTATAGTTCCCTACCATATGATACGCAGCAGGCACGACAAATAATGTAAATAGTGTACTTGCAATAACACCAAATATAATAACAATACCAATTACAAAGCGTGTTTCAGTTCCTGCGCCACTGGATATGAGTAATGGAATTGATCCTGCCGCCGTTGTAATGCCAGTCATAATAATCGGTCTAAAACGAACATCCGCGGCTTCTACCAGTGCATCATTAAAACTATAACCTTTATCACGCAACTGATTTGCAAACTCAACAATTAAAATTCCATTTTTAGCAGAAAGTCCAACAAGCATGATAAGTCCGATTTGGCTATAAAGATTTAATGTTTGCCCTGTTATATACAAACCTAACAATGCTCCACCCATGGCAAGTGGCACAGTAAGCATGATTACGAACGGAAAGATCCAACTTTCAAACTGAGCAGCTAATACAAGAAAGACTACCAACAAACCTAAAGCAAAAATAAATGCCAATGATTCACCAGATAACTTGTAATCACGAGATTGACCTTTATAGTCAATAATCACATGCCCGGGAAGACTCTCTTTAACTAAATTTTCGATATGGGTTAATGCATTTCCTAACGAATAGCCTTCCTTCAAATTTGCTTCAAGAGTAATAGAACGTACCCGATTAAAGCGATTAAGAATAATAGAGTCAGCGAATTCTTCAATGTGCACCAAATTCGATAATGGAATTAATTTTTTTGTTCGTTCTGAGCGTACATAAATATTTTGAATATCTGTGGGTGTACGTTGTGCCTGCCGTTCACCTTCTAAAATAATATAATACTCTTGGCCTTCATCAATATAGGTCGTCACTCTTCGTGACCCGAGCATAGTTTCGAGTGTTCGACCAATATTACTGACACTCACTCCCAAATCTGCAGCACGATCATAATCAATCACAATTTGCATCTGTGGTTTGGTTTCTTTGTAATCCCAATCTAAACCAACCAATCCAGGATTATCTTGATTAATCTTAGCGAGTAAGATATCACGCCATTGCGCTAGCTCTTCATATGTTCCACCACCAATAACAAACTGAACCGGTTTTTGAATGCGCGCACCGAATCCTTGTCGCATGACAGGGAAAGCGCGAACACCGGGCAAATCACCCAGTGTTTTACGAATCTCATTCATGATTTCCCATGCTGAACGACGGGAACCCCATTCATCCAACACTAAAATAGCGATACCTGTATTATAAACAGCAATATTACCAAAACCACGTGGCGCTCTTACCAGTAAACGTTTCACTTCACCTTTATCAACAAGCGGCATAAGTCGACGTTCTACTTCATTCATGTATTTTTCTATATACTCATACGAAGCCCCTTCTGGTCCGTTTACCAAAACAAAAAAAGCACCACGATCTTCTTTTGGAGTATATTCATCTGGTATATGACTAAGAAACCATAATGACATACCCGCAATAATTGCAAACATCACCACTAGCCTGGGTTTATTGTTCAAGGCTTTTTGTAAAAGTTTATGGTAGTGAATCTGCAAACGACTAAAATTAGTGTTAACGGACTTCGTAATAATATTTTCAGTGTGATTTGAACGTAAAACTTTCGAGGCTAACATCGGTGATAAGGTTAACGCAACAAAACTGGAAAACCCCACCGCAGCCGCCATGGTGATTGCAAACTCTGTAAATAAACGCCCCATATCCCCTTGTAAAAAAGCAATAGGAATAAATACCGAGACTAATACAATACTTGTCGCAATAACAGCAAAACCCACCTGACGCGTTCCACGAAACGCAGCAACTAATCGTGTCTCACCATATTTATCCATACGTCGATGAATGTTTTCTAACACCACAATGGCATCATCCACCACAAGGCCAATCGCCAGCACCAGTGCCAGTAACGTTAACATATTGACTGAAAAATCCATTGCCATTAATACTAATGACGTTGCAATTAATGATATCGGAACGGTGACAGCCGGTACTAACGTTGCCCTAGCACTACCTAAGAATAAATAAATCACCAAAATAACCAACACAATAGCAATCGCTAATGTTTTATAAACCTCATTGATCGCACCTTCTATAAAAACCGAAGTATCATAACTTTGATTTAATTTCATACCTTCAGGTAAGGAAGGGTTAAGGTAATTCATTTCGGCTTTGGCACCACGGGCAACGGTTAAAGTATTGGCGGTGGATTGTTTGATAATACCAATGCCAACCATATGCACTCCGTTACCACGGAAAAATAAACGATCATCAGTCGCGGTACGTTCGACGCGGGCGATGTCACCCAGTCGTGTCAGATGACCATCATCTCCTTTACTAATCACTAAACGACTAAAATCATTAACTGTTCTAAACTGTCGTTTGATACGAATAGTAAACTGACGATCTTTTGAATCAATACTACCGGCTGGTAACTCGACGTTTTCACTGCGTAATGCATTTTCAACATCAAGCACGGTTAAACCACGGGCAGCTAGTTGATTACGATCCAACCAAACCCGCATAGCATAAGACTGTGCACCACCAATGCGTACACGCGCAACACCATCAAGCACCGAAAAGCGATCAATCAAATAACGTTCAGCGTAATCCGTAAGCGCTGGTACACTTAGCGTTTCACTGGACAAGTTAAGCCACATGATAACGTCTTCATTACTATTTACTTTCTGAATATCTGGAGGCTCGGCTTCGTCTGGTAATAAACTCAATACACCAGAAACGCGATCACGTATATCATTAGCTGCATCATCCACATCACGCTTAACATCAAACTCAACGGATATTTTCGAACTTCCATCTTCACTACTCGATTCAATAAAACGTATCCCTTCTATACCCGCAATACGATCCTCAATCACACGTGTTATACGGCTTTCAACCACTTCCGCCGCAGCACCGGTATAATCAGTCGTTACCGACACAACAGGTGAATCAATATTTGGAAATTCTCGTAATGGTAATCGGTCAAACGCAAGTAGTCCAAACGCAACGAGTAACACCGAAAAAACGACTGCCAGAACAGGCCGTTTAACCGATAAATCAGATAGGATCATGGTTTGTTACCAGACTTAGTAGCAGATGTCGTTTTCCCTTTTAAAATATTTTCAATGTCTACGGAACCATCATCAACAGCAAGCACGTTAATTGCAGCACCGGGTTTTAGTTTATTGTTACCATGCGTTACCACTTGTTCAGTTTCGTAAAGACCGCTAATAATTTCAACATAGCCTGGTACTCGTGCACCAATTTTCACCACTCTTTTTTCAACACTATCAATGCCATTATTTTTTATACGAACCATAACAAAATGTTTTTTAGCTAATGGTAATAATGCCGCCTCAGGTATTTGTAGTGTTTGTCGTGTATTACGCAATAAATCAACTTGCATTAACATACCCGGTATAATACGAGAGTCGGTATTGGGCAATAACGCACGAACCTGAACAGAACGTGTAACAGGATCAACCCGACTATCCACACTTTTAACCTCACCAAGGTAAACATTATCACCCAATGCTGCCGCACGCGCCTGAGTTTTCAAACCTGTTTTTAATTCAGTTAGAAAAATTGCTGGGACACTAAAATCAAGTTTAATAAATCGAGTATCATCTAGTGTTGTAATTAGCGTGCCTGCTTCAACTAAAGCCCCAACACTAATCTGACGTAATCCTACAACGCCAGAAAAAGGTGCGCGAATAACCCGATCATTTATTCGTGCTTGAATAGCACTAATATTGGCCTTAGCTTGTTGAACTTCAAGGCGTGCAAGATCAAGTTCATCTTTTGATACCAGCTGACTTTTTTCCAAACGAAGCAAACGCTTTAAAGCTAACTGTCGTTGACCACGAAGAGCAACAAACTGCTCAAGGTTAGCCTGTTCCTGTGATTCTTCGAGGACAACTAATATGTCATTGATCTTAACAAGCTGACCATCTTCAAAATGAATTTCTTTGATTTTTTCAGAAACATTACTTGTTATATTGACCGCTTCAATGGCACGAGCTGTTCCTAATGCTTCAATGCGGTCAGACATTTCAACAATACGTACTGGCGCAACAATGACATGTATGGGTGCCTTCTTGTTATTTTTCGCGGCGAATACCCAAGCCGTATTAAATAATACCCATAGAATAATTAATGTTTTAAATACATTTAATAGCAATGCTGTAAGATAAACGTAGCGAGTAGAAGCACTCACGGTATTATTATATTTAGTAATAAACATGTTTAGTTAGTATCTCAAAGTCAGGATTCGTTCAGAAATACTACACCCTTACCATTATTAGAGGCCAGCTTTTCTGGGAATAAAACAAAAATTAAATTCACACCCTATGTTTGAAAAACTGTATTCTATCCCCATTTATTTAAAAACATATTAACGCGATTCAGGAGATATTATGTTATTCAAACAATTACTAGAACCCGATTCCTGTACCTATACGTATTTGTTAAGTTGCGAACAAACCGGTGAGACAGTATTGATCGATCCAGTGCTGGATACAGCAGAGCGAGATCTGCAAATTCTTAATGATATGGGATTAAAGTTAACCTATACACTGGATACCCATATTCACGCTGATCACCTAAGCGCTGCACAACGATTGAAGTCACTGAGCGGTAGTCAAATTGCCTATCCCGCTCTCGATGCGTTGGCTTGTGTCGATATTGGTATAGAAGAAGGCATGCCATTTCAAGTAGGAAATATAACGATCCATCCATTGTTTACACCAGGGCATACCGACCATCACCATGCCTACCTAATCGATAATGGTACACAAAAAATGTTATTCAGTGGCGACGCACTGTTAATTGAAGCCTGCGGACGAACCGATTTCCAGTCGGGTGACGCCACCACGCTTTACCAAAGTATTCATGAAAAATTTTTTACGCTGCCTAATGAAACACTCGTCTATCCCGGGCATGATTACGAAGGACGTTTTATTACAACCATTGCACAAGAGAAAGAACGTAATCCCAGACTAGGGAAAAATAAACCATTAAAAGAGTTTGTAAATATAATGGAAACCATGGACCTACCCTATCCACGCAAAATCGACTTTGCAGTTCCTGGTAACCAAATGTGTGGTGTCTGCCCTGATGATGTTCCCGAAAAATATCGAGGCCCATGTAACAAGAGGGATCAGGGTTAAAAAAAGATAATCAACTAGATACCTGGAATAAATAGTTCGCTTTATATGGCAGAATAAGGTTTGTGAGCAACTTCTGAAACCATATAATTGTGTCTTGAGTGAAACGTCCACAATTAAATTCAAACATTAATGGAATAATTCAAAAAGCTAACGAAGACAGGACTTACATTGTTCAGTCTCCGAAGTTCATATTTAAATATAATTACTTTTATTCGAAGAAACTACAATACGAAGTATTATAATTAAACTAAAGCCTGTCACTCAGAATTGATGTTAAGGGTATTAATTTTTGCATATCGTCATCTGTAATACCTTGCATATCACCAAATACAGAATCAGAAAAAAACTTTTTACCTTTACCTTTTGCGTTAAAGTCCAGTATGACTTTTTTAATTTTTTGATATTCTGTACTTGGCATTTCGGATTTAGCCATAAACATCATATGTGGTATAACATTTGATTTAGTCAGGATTCGTAATTTTTTTGTGACTTTCTTATTCATTTTATCAAAAGCAGATACACCAACAATAGCCGCGTCAACTGCATTAACGGCAACTAAAGTCATAGCGTTGCTATGTGTATCGGAATATTTAATTGTCACATCATCTTTTAAAGACAACCCATGTTGCACCAATGTTAATTCGCCAACAATAGCAATAACCGACAGATGATCCGGAGTCGCAATGACACTACCTCTTAAATCATCAATAGTTTGAAAGCGTGAGTTTTTATTGACGAGAAAGACTGAGTATAACGGCCGACTAAATTTAGCCAAGCGTAGTGCTTTATCGTGTAATTCAGCATACGCGGCATGGTGTGGTGCTGTGAGATACAAATCATACTTTCCTTGCGAGCTACTTTTATAATATTCATGAAAGTTTGGGCCAGTTGCTACAACAACCTTTCGCTGTAATGTCTGTTCCAAATATTTAATCAATGGTCCATAGACTTTAAGCAAAACCTTAATATTAAGATGAGGCAAAAGGCCAATTGTTAACGGTTGCGTATCTAGCTTAACTGCTGATGATTCAGCATAAACATAATTATTTATTGAAAAAACCGATAAGACGATGAGTAATGTATTTATTAATTTTCTATACATATTAGACCCTTTCAACATACCAATAGAATTGAATGAATTCACAATCTAAGGTTTTAGCGTTCACAGCCACTTTTTTAAACGTCCAACCACAACTTGAACTTACACTAAAAAATATACTATGTTAACTACTAACTGTATATTTTTTATACATTTTTCCTTGACCATGCCAAATTGTATAATACGGAATAAACACGAGCTTTTAAGTCTTAATAAAACGTCGATAAAATGGAGATGGCGAAAATAAAATTTAATTTTTTAAAGCCCTTATTGTTTACAAAGCACATGTCTTTTTTATGTGGCCTGTATCCAGTAAACATGGGGGTAATAAGAGACTGGCGCTTATAAAAAATGTAATAGAAGATAGCTATTATGTGGAGCATAGTACAGTGTTCAGACGGATTAATATTATCGAAAACAATTTAGAGGTACGCTTTTTTGACCGGATGCCAAATGGTTACGCCCTGAGCGAAGCAGGCGATGTGGCAATGCGTAGAGCAAAAAGTATTGACGATGAAATAAACGGTTTTACCCGAGAACTTGTAGGTAAAGATTTGTGTTTAGAGGGGATAATCCGTGTCACCGCTCCAGAGGGTGTTTCACTCCAATTTTTACAACCCATGTTTACTACATTTCTAAAAGCCAATCCTGATATCCAAATTGATCTTGTAGTAACAGGAAGTACATTACAACTATCGCGATGAGAAGCTGACCTTGCAATACGCGTCACCAACAACCCACCAGATACAAGCATAGGTCGGCGAGTCTGTCGTTTTCGTTTTGGTGTGTATGCATCGCATGCTTATATGAAATCAAAAAAAGGTTATTCTTTAAAAGATCATGATTGGATACTACTAGACGATAGTAGAAACTGGTTTCCTCAATCACTTTGGAAAAAGATGGGCCATCCTGGTGTAAAAATTACTTTTAGCAGTGACAGCACGATGGCAATTATAAATGCAGCTAAAAATGGGTTAGACATTACACCATTACCCTGTTTTCTCGGCGACAGTGAAAAAAATTAGTACGCATTGTGGAACCAACAGAATAAATGGCGCTTGAATTATGGTTGTTAACTCACCCAGACTTACGGCACACGGCAAGAGTAAAAGCTTTAATGTCCTTCCTGTATGAGGCACTACAAAGCAAAAAGGATTTAATTGAGGGTAACTTGAGTTAATAACTTTCTAAGAATACTTTGTTGGGGAAGCGTGTTTTGTTGTTTCCACGATATACCGTCATGCTCTTTAGGTGGATTATTGCAGCAAATAAAAGAGAGCAACCTATAATGGTTCCAAAATATCTTTAAAGCTTAATTATTATTTTATATTCTTCTTTTCAAATTCAAGTAACCACTTTTTTCGGTGTAAGCCACCACCATAACCGGCAAGATTTCCGTTAGAAGCAATAACCCGATGACATGGGATAATAATTGCAATACGGTTATATCCATTCGCCGAGCCTACCGCTCTAATCGCTTTAGGTTTACCCAATGCAATAGCTTGTTGTGTATATGAACGATATTCACCATAAGGAATATCGTGAAGAATATTCCATACAGTCTGCTGGAATTCAGTTCCCGGTGTGTGTAATGCAACACTAAATTTTTTTCTATGTCCGGAAAAATATTCTTGAAGTTCTGATTGAACTTGATCTAAATATTTATTTTCACCCGGAAGAATAACGGCATTAAGCCTTTTGCATAAATCGGAAAATTCGGTTTCCAACATTCTGCGATCCGTAAACTCAAGAAGGCAAAGCCCTGTATTGCTAGCGCAAGCAAACATCGGCCCAATAGGCGTGGTGAAACGAACAATATTTAAAACTGATTTATCAGCTGTTTGCGTAGGTGACTCCCCAAAAATAGAACGATAGCTTTCATTAAAACCACTTAACGATTCAAAACCACTATCAAAGGCAGAATTCGAAATAGACTCTCCTTTTTTTATCCCGCTAAAAGCAGTATTAATACGTAACATTCGTTGGTAAGCATGAAAGGTCATATTATGATGCTTCTTAAACCATCGTCTAATTTGGCTGGGCTCAATATCTCGTTGCCTTAAATCCGCATCCTTAATCCTTAAATAGGGGTTTTGTTGCAACTCTTTTATCAGAAATTTTATGTAATCCGGCGTTTCATCTTGTTTCTCCATCGGCTTACAAACCTTACAAGGCCGATATCCATTTTGCAGTGCTTGTTGAACCGTATCGTAGAAAATAACATTTTCAATATTAGGCTTACGTGCTCGGCAGGAAGGTCGGCAGAATATCCCCGTTGTTTTAACCGCAGTTATAAAAACACCTTCATACAGCGAATCTTTTCTGCCTAGCGCATTATATTTTTCTTGAAAAGTCAGTTTATTCATTAGAAATTAAATATAACACCGATAAATAGTTGGCCACTACCGAAAAATTGACAAGTATATTTAAAATATATGAGTAAGTATAAATCTGAGATTAATATTCTTTGTAAGGCAAGACTTTTAATAACTACCGATTTTCATGCTGCACTCTTTGTTATCAAGCTTTATATGTCTTTAAACAAGAACGACACCAAACTATTTAAAAACAATTACTCTCCGGTAGCTGTTTTTTATAGAACGAGCGCAAATGCGACTAAAATACTCTCTCACATCTATTATTAAGGGATTAGGAATTAAATGATTATTAAGTGAAAATTTTCCACACCTTCAATATCGTCTGTTCAAGCAAAGCCAATAACATCTGAATGTGTGCCCGCATGTTATAAGCATCACCAATGAACAAACCCTCACCTACACCGAGCAAGCTATAAGGAATGGGAACAAAGTAATAACAGGGATCTTTAGATAATTGATTTTTACGACATTCAGTCGAAAAGGCATTGCCAATTTAAAATATGGGATTTCTCGCAAATTTAAAAATAACTAATCTCAATTTTAAATACTTACTACATTAACCATTCTTTTTATTAACTTAAAACACCTAAATATCTCTACCCAAACGATGTTACAAGATTAGCAGAACCAGACTGACGACGCCCTTCTAATAAATCTCGATGAGATTCAAAAACCTCAATCATAAAATCAATAAATGCTCTCACACGAGCGGTAGCACGTAAGTCTTCATGTGTTAATATCCACAGATCACCACACGAACTTTCCGATGTCATTAATTCTAACCGCTCCAGTGTTGGAACCGTATCTGCAAGAAAACACGGTAACATCGCTATCCCCATACCCGCTTTCACTGCTTCAAGCTGTGCAAGTATATCATCCGCTTTATGTTTAACTGAAGCAGCTGAAAACTGACTATCTTTATAACGATGAGATTGTAAAGAAATTTCATCCCAACCTATCCAATTTAAATTGTTAGGAATCGAACTTGAATCATTAGATTTTAAGTAATCATGTGAAGCATAAACGCCTCTGGCAGGACGCAGGATCCGTCGTCCAACAAGATAATCTGGAGGGTTGGGTGTCAAACGTATTGCAACATCAGCTTCTCGTTTACGTAAATTAAACTCCTCACTTGAGAATGCGAGCTCTAGTTGAATTCCCGGGTAGTGTTTGGAAAATGCTGCAAGATCTGGCATTAATAAATGCGTAGCTAATCCGGTGGGCATTGTTACTCGCAACACACCATTTAACTCTGTATCACGCCCAATCACTTGTCGATCGAGTTTGACGATTTCGTCCTCAATGTGCTGTGCTGACTTCAACATTTCTTCGCCTGCGGGTGTCAGTACATAGCCACTAGGCAATCTTTCAAACAAACGAACAGAGAGTTTCTTTTCAAAAGAGGTAATTCGCCGAGAAACTGTTGAGTGATTGACAGATAAAATGTCAGATGCGCCGCGGATTGAGCCTTTGCGAGCAACTGCTAAAAAAAATCGTAAATTATCCCAGTCCATGTGGTGCATTATTGCGTAATTCATTTGCAAAATCAACGCTTACCTTGCGTTAAAGCAACAGATAGTATTAGCCCTCAAAGAAATAATGCATAAATACAAACTAGGAGCACGTAGATGTCTTATGAAATTTATTGGGGAGCTGGTAGCCCACATTCTTGGCGTGTTTTGTTAGGGCTTGAAGTTAAAGGACTAAAATACGATTCAAAACTACTCGAATTTAGTAAACAAGAGCAACGCTCAGATAACATGTTAGAAATGAACCCACGTGGTCAGCTTCCCGTTCTTAAGGATGGGAATGTTTCTATATATGAGTCTATCGCAATCCTAAACTACCTTGATCAAAAACACCCCGATACACCTTTATTTGGATCGACAACGATACAAAGCGGACAAATTTGGCAAACCCTGTTTGAAATAGAAAACTATCTTCGTGAACCTGTATTTAAAATAGTCCGTTCGATATTCTCTGACACAGTGCAGCTGAATATCGACGCCATAAATGAATCTGCAAAACTTGCTTATGAAGAATTCAAATGGCTTGAAGAGAAGCTTACTCAATCCATATATCTAACAGACAAAATAATCACAGCAGCAGATATTGCCGCATTTCCCATTGTAATGACATTACTGCGCGCACTAAGTCTGGAACCAGCAAAAGTTCTTAGTCTTGAATTTCTTCCTTTTGAAACTCATTACCCGAATATTGCCGCATGGTGTACACGTATAAAACAATTACCTGGTTATGAAAATGCCTATCCTCCTAATTGGAAAGATTGATTGTTTACAAACAAAAATATTTGGAGTAATAAAATGCAACATGAAAACATTAATACAATAAATCAAACAACGATCTATGCACATTGGTTAATTAAATACCGCTGGTTAGTCATTGTGCTCACACTTTTATTGGTTGTAGCAATAGCCAGCGGGATGCGTTATGCCGGATTCACCGGTGACTATCATGTTTTTTTCACAGATGATAATCCTCAAATGCTGGCATTCGAACGTCTAGAAAAAACTTATTCCAAAGATGATAATGTTTTAATTGTTCTTGCTCCGAAAAGCGGTAATGTGTTTAACAAGCAAACATTACAAGCAGTGGAACGTATTACCAAAATGGGTTGGCAAGTTCCATATTCCTCTCGAGTAGATTCAATCAGTAATTTTCAATATACACATGCAAAAAACGATGATCTAATTGTTGAAGATCTTTATCGAGATGCCACATCATTATCCGAGAAAAAAATTAACAATATAAAACGTGTTGCACTCAATGAACCGTTATTGGTAAATAGTCTGGTTTCACCCGAAGGGCACGTTACGGGTATTAACATTACTGTACAGGTTCCAGGAAAGAGTCCTGAAACTGAAATGCCAAGAATTACAACCGCTGTTAACAACATTGCAGACCAAATTCGAGAACAATACCCTGACATTAACGTTTATATGACTGGTATTGTATTACTGAATGATGCTTTTTTTACTTCCTCTATGACCGATATGACGACTCTTGTTCCATTAACATTTTTGGTTATTCTAATTGCTGTCGGTTTATTTTTACGCAGCTGGACAAGTACTTTTAGCACACTATGGATAATAATATTTTCTATTATGGTTGGTATGGGATTTTCAGGCTGGGCAGGAATAAAACTAACCCCACCAAGTTCAGTAGCACCGACTATTATTATGACTCTTGCTGTTGCCAATGCCATACACATATTGGTGAGTATGTTTCACTCTATGAAACAAGGCGAGAGTAAACAAAATTCCATTGTTGAAAGCCTACGAATTAATATGCAACCTGTCTTCCTCACTAGCCTATCTACAATTATTGGCTTTTTAGCTATGAACTTTAGTGAGTCACCTCCATTTCGTGACCTCGGAAATATTGTCGCTATAGGTATGGCTGCTTCTTTTATATTATCCATTACTTTTTTACCTGCTTTAATGTCAATATTACCCGTTAAGACGCCAAAGAAAAATATTGGTGATAACTCGGTAATGTTACGCTTAGCTGAATTTGTTATTCGTCGCCGTACCATACTTTTAATTAGTATGAGCTTAATCGTATTCTCATTAGCCTCATTCTTACCTCGCAATAACCTAGGTGAAAATTTCATTGAGTATTTTGATAAAAGCATTCCCTTTCGCGCATCGTCAGATTTCGTATCAGAGAACCTTGGTGGCATGTACCGCATTGATTACTCCGTTAGTTCAAAAGAAATTGGTGGCATTTCGACTCCAGAATTTTTGAATAAATTAGAAGAATTTAGCGAGTGGTATCGGCAGCAACCTGAAGTTATTCACGTTAAAACACTAACTGATACGATGAAGCGTCTAAATAAAAACATGCATTCTGATTCAGAATCATTTTACACGCTACCAAGCGAAAGAAATTTATCAGCTCAATATCTTTTACTCTATGAAATGTCCTTGCCATATGGCCTTGATTTAAATAATCAGATTAATGTTAATAAATCAGCAACTCGCATGAGCGTAACAATTAAGAATATTAACACAACAGATATTCTTGATCTCGAACAACGCGCTCAAACATGGCTACGAAATAATGGCGCTGAAATTCAGAGTGATGGTTCGAGTACAACCATTATGTTTTCCCATATAGGAAAACGAAATATTAAAAGTATGATTTTAGGAACAACAGTCGCATTAATACTTATCTCATTCATTTTAATATTTGCATTACGTTCATTAAAAATTGGATTACTGAGTCTTGTGCCTAATTTAATTCCTGCTGCTATGGGCTTCGGGTTATGGGGGTTGCTAGTGAGTGAGGTTAATGTTGGCTTATCAATAGTTACAGGAATGACACTAGGTATTGTTGTTGATGATACGGTACATTTTTTAAGTAAATATTTACGCGCTCGTCGTGAAAAAGGGCTGGGTACCGAAGAAGCCGTCCGTTATGCATTTTCAACGGTAGGTACTGCATTATGGGTGACATCAGCCGTATTGATTTCAGGGTTTATGATTTTGACGCTATCAACATTTAAATTAAATTCTGACATGGGGCTCTTAACCTCCATTGTTATCGCTTTTGCACTTTTTGCAGACTTCTTACTCTTACCTACCTTACTCATGAAATTAGATAAGAAAAAATCATTACAGGAATTTAATAGTGAACCTGTTACTGAAACTATTTAATAAAGGGAAATACATTATGACAAATTTTAAGAATTTATTTTTAATATTTTCTATTGGAGCTATTGCACTTCCAGGCGTTTATGCAGAGACGAACAATGAAAAAGGTTTAACAATTGCAAAAGAAGTTGATCGCCGCGATCAAGGCTGGGGCAATTCCACAGCCAATATGAAGATGGTATTACGCAATAAACAAGGTGAGGAAAGTAGTCGTGCAATTCGTATCAAGAGTTTGGAAATTAACGGCGATGGGGATAAAAGCCTAACTATTTTTGATACCCCACGCGATGTGAAAGGTACAGCATTTTTATCTTTTTCCCACGTTATTAAACCTGATGACCAATGGTTGTATTTACCTGCTTTAAAGCGGGTAAAACGCATTTCATCAGCAAATAAATCAGGACCTTTTATGGGGAGTCAGTTTGCCTATGAAGACCTCAGTTCTTTCGAGGTAGATAAGTATCAATACAAATATCTTCGAGATGATAAATTAAACAAACATGAAACCTTTGTAATAGAAAACTATCCTGTTTATAAATATTCTGGATATACTCGACAAATAGTCTGGATAGATAAACAGCGGTATATTCCATTAAAAGTTGAATATTATGATCGTAAGAATGATTTATTAAAAACATTGAAATTTAATAACTACAAACAATATCTAAATAAGTACTGGCGCGCTCATGAACAGTCAATGGAAAATCACCAGAATGGTAAAGTGACATTACTAACCTGGAATAATTACCTTTTTCGTAATAATCTTAGCGAGCAAGATTTTGGGCGTAATAGCTTAAAGCGAGCACGGTAATCACTAGTAATACTATGGATAAACCGTTACGGAACAAAGCTAAATGTCATTTACGAAAATCTGATGGGGTAATCTCGAGTCTAGTAAACAATACCCAGATGGTACTGACGAAGAATACTCGACTCCTCATCAGGATAAAAACAGTATAGACTGTCTACCTAAGTCGAGATTTTTATACATGCAGCGCTTCACCCAAAATGGACTACCCTGATAAACAAGCATACCTGACATAAGCAAAATACCGCCTCACCCACGTTCCGCCATTTTGCGACCAAACTCATGCGTCAATTGCAAAGAAATTCTGTTTATTCAAAGACATACACCATCCCCGAATAATTTGCCACGTCATCCGGTGAAGTTAGTTAAATAATATTCTGATTTCATAACAACCTCATTTATATATTTAAAAGGCCACATAAGAATATTTTTCAAATCTAGTGATTACAAATGATTTATATTGATGGCATACATCATTATTTAATGATATTTACTTTCTAGAATTTGTATAGGACTATCTTCTTGATCCTTCATTTAATTGTTAGCCTCGTTAAATTAATTAAGAAAAAATAAGTTATTGAGTTGAAAAACACTGAAGCCGCTAAATTTATTGTGACTTTCCGCCGAACTTCATCCCTCAATGAGCAAGATGGAACAGCGCATATTCTTACGGTGCTAGCACCGTTGGTTTTATGACTTCGCGAAGGCGACCATCCTTCACATCATAAATAAGCCCGGAAACAAGTACATAATCGGGTACTTCAGGCGCATTGCGCAAACGTTCGATGTCTTCTCGCAAACTCAGCTCGTGATCGGTAATTGCTATCGAGGACACGTCCACGCCGGCTTTCTCCATGAGTTCACGTTGAAAATCAGGATCAGCAAAGCGTTGGACACCGCATTGGGTGTGATGGATTATAATCAGTTCGAACGCAGGTGGGCCATCCCCTCCCATCTTAGTAACCATGAAAGCTAGCGCGGCGACCTCTTCCACCACCGCCTGCGTTACCCGCCCACCATTATTTCGCATGATAACAGCATCCCCTAACTCAAGGCCAAGGACGTGTGCCGGGTCAACGCGCGAGTCGCCACACGTGAGTAGCACCGTGCGTAGCTTTGGTAGAACCGGCATATCAGCAGCAGTAAAATTACTAGCAAACTGGCGGTTACGATCAAGTAGAGTTGTTATTGTATCTGACATAGTTGTTTCCTTAGATGATATTTAAAATTTAATAAAAAGATTTGGCTTTTAAATTAAAGCTTCCTTATGTTCTCTGTTTTTTAGATTTAGCATTAAATATTTGTAAATTCCCCATATCTCGCAGCTGGGACGGTTCTGGAAAGCATAGGTCGCATTTTTTCCCGTGCTTTTTCAAAATGATCCCATTCATTTTTGTCTGGTAGTGATGGAATAGTTATAATTTCACCTAAATCTAGTCCCCTCAGCGATGCATCCACAAGATTATCCGTGGTCATAACAATGTCTTTAGGCAAATTAGCAACGGGCATACCTGCAGTTTCCCAAAACTCGGTAGCAATGACCCCTGGAAGAACTGCTTGAACTCGCAATCCTGCATCTGCAAGCTCATAATGTAGGGAATTGGTTAAAGCCAAAACAAAAGCTTTTGTACCACCATAAACACCATTTAAAGCTTCAGGATTAATAGCGGCAATTGAGGAAATATTGATAATGGTGCCTTTTCCTTTTTCGACGAAAGCTGGAACTGCGGCATAGGTCAATCGAGTTAATGCAAGTACGTTTAGATTAATCATCTCTTTCATTTTGTTAACATCAGATTCGATCAATTTAGATACAGCCCCCACCCCTGCATTATTAATTAACATGGTTATACGTTTATCAGTAGAAAGAATTTTTTCGATACGAGAGATATCCGACTCATTAGTTAAGTCGGTAGAAATAACTTCTACATTGACTCCTCTTTCCTTGCGAAGTTTGTTTGCCAAAAAGTTTAAGCGCTCTACATTTCGGGCAACCAGGATAAGATTAGAACCTCGCTTTGCCATGCGATCGGCATAAGCAGCTCCAATACCGGATGAAGCGCCAGTGATAAGTGTAAATTCTGTATTTGCTTTTGACATAAAAAAACCTCCTTAATTAGAAACCTTGGTCAAATCTAATATAGATACACACAAAACTAATAAGTGCTACTAGTGGCCATATCAGAAGTAAATTTAGATAATAAGAAAATTTATTAGGCCGTCTTAAAATATCTAAAAATTTAGAATCAGAGGCGTTATAGTGTTGCAATGAACAATTCCAAATCTCCTTGTGCCGAATAATAATCGAGAGTGCCAAATCAGCGAAAACAATTCCAAAAATAATAAAAAACAAGTTTGTCATCATTAAAACCTCTTTATATATCGATTAGTAAATTATGTTTTTATTTTCCAGACTATATAGTCTGGTTTAGCTAAAAAAATAGGCTTCAATGAAGCACTTTAAGTGCAATATCCAAATGAGCCTGAATTTCACGTCGTGAACAACCACTGCCAGCGAGCATTAAAACCGTCCGAAATTCAGTAATAAGATAGGTAGCCAGTTTCGAAATATTAGATGAAACCTCGAGCTGCCCAAGCTCGACTGCATTTGCTAAACAGCGTTCCATGACTTTTTTTGTTTCCTGAAAAAAATCAGACACAAAGTCCCGAATCTCAATATCTCTCATACCAAGTTCTAACCCCGTGTTTACCATCAAACACCCATGCGGAGCGCCCTTTTGTGTTATTAGCTTAACGGTACCTTTAAAAAACTGTCGAATTTCAGGTAACGAGGCATCAGGTTTACGTATAGGACGTTGGATATCCCGATGGCGATCAGAAGCATATTGCTTAAGAGCTTTCTTAAACAACTCACGTTTCGAACCAAATGTTCCATAGATTCCATACTTAGCAACACCCGATTGCCGCACAACTTCATCGACTGACGAATCGAAATATCCTTTCTCCCAAAACAACTGAATCGCTGTCTGCAAGACTTCGTTCGGATCAAACTCTCTGGGACGAGCCATAATAATCTACTCAATTAATTTATAATGTAACAGACTATAACGTCTGTAATTAAATTAATCAATAAGATGCACCTATTTCTAAGAACTAATTTATACAAATAACATGTAGCATCAAATATATGGACGGGAAAGTTTAGCTAGCTACACGTACTGAAAGCTACAACGACTACCAGAATGATTACAATAATTCATTCTCAAAAAAACCAGCTTGTTATTATTTATTTAATTGTCGATATATGAAACTTTCAAAACCGTCGCGTAAACCTTAATAAAAAAAAATCGTCATCGCGGAATACAGCCGCCACATTCGAGGAACTGGTATTTGCAAAAAGTCGTGCCTCAAACTCAGCTGTCCAATTTGTTCCCAACCGCCGTTCTGCTTCGAGTAAAATAAAAATTGAGCTATCGTGTGTATCAATGGCGGAACCAACCAGAAATGACGTATCCTGAGAATCATTCAATGCAAAACGCAATCCGGTAAAAATATCATTGTCCTCAACCACGAAAGGGGACGGTGTTTCATAGGGTGGTTCTGTCAATGATACTTGTGTCACCTTTTCCCGCCCATCGTATTGATATTCTACAATTGCCCCGATATCCCAAGAGCTTCCAGAAACCTGATAAAAAGTATATTCAACTCCAGCTACACTGGCAAAAAAACGTTTGCCCTGACCTGCCCGCGTTATCCCTTCAAATTTCCATAACCAAGCATCGTAGGTATATTGGATATCTATCCCAAGCTGCGTAATCTGATCATAGATTGGAGTGAGCCTGTTGTCCGGCATATTAAAAGCAAAACGCGGAGCGCGTGACGTACCGTGGAAAGCGGACAAGCCGATATCCCAATCCCCGAAATAGTGAGAATAGCGGATAGCATAATCCACATGATTGTCTCCCTCTGAGGCTTCATACCTTGCATTTTTACTATCGACAATGACCGGCCCGCGCAACCTCCCCTTAACCCCGGGAAAAGTCCGTTCCCGAAATCCGGGTAGAACAAACAAGTTCAATTTACCCCAGTCCTTCAGAAAAGTTAGTTTCACCATCGGCTGACCAAGTTTGTCTTCATTGTCAATATCTTCAACGCTGTCCGACTGATTGATGATATCAACTAGATGTCGCGATTCAGCAACGCCCCAAAAAACTTTTCCAAGACCAGCCAAAATAGACCAGTCACCAGAGTTAGAATAACGATAGTAACCTTCCCGAAGGTCACCATGGCTGCGTTCACTGTCCTGGCTATCCAGCCGCACAAAAGGTTCAACAAAAAACTGATGTTTACTATCGTCGCTTTTCCACTTAACCTCAACAGAGGAGAAAAACGATGACTGCCAATGATTAAATTGGCCAGAAAACTGCGGTTCCTCTGGAAACGATCTGACCTCTACTCCCAATTCAGCATTAATATCCCATGATCCTGCCTGGCCGATGATAGGTTTTAACAAGATTAAAAGCAGTACTACGCCCAAAACCACTATCGCCCTTAATAACCTTCCATGATGAACTAACACTATCGCTATATAATCTCAAAACCCTGTGCCGCCAGAAATGCCCAAGCGGCAAAAGATACAAGCCAAATCAGGCTTCTTACCATAGGGATACCTGCTAGTGCCACAGCAATATATAGAAGACGCGCAACCACATGTGTATAGATCGCTGTGGTAACAAGCGATCCCGTAATACTCATGGCCTGCAGGTATAAAACCACAGGTATAAGTAGAGCCACGGCTTCTATTTGATTGGATTTGACCATTTCCAGTCGGCTCGCAAAAATGCCTTCATCCTCACGGATGTCTAGATTACCTAGCGCATATGCAGATCCGCGCATCATAACGCGTACAGCTGGCTGAAGAAAAAGAAGTCCCGCAAGAAGGCCTGTATTGAGCATTAAACCAAACCATAGTTCATTCATGATAATTACTTTCCCGTTAAGTTAAGAGTGATGATGAGTTGAGGTAAACTCAACGCAGTTGGTCGAGAGATCCTTTCGAAAACTTACGGGCTGAAATTCCTGTTTTGAACCGATAGTCGCCGTAAACCAATTTTGTAGACTTGCCCGATTGATGATTTTTCATCTCAAGCAGATGTGCACGCCACACCCCGCCATAGTCACGATAATCTGCTAACTGAAGTGTTTTGAGCAAATCACCTTTGCGGTCATAAAAAATAACCTTGCGTGGTTGGAAGTCACCTTGATCAATCCAAACCCGTTGACTGGTATAGCCTGAACGCTCATAACGTGGATAACGGTCAATAATGTCAGTCGGTCGACCTTTGTAAGTTTCCTCCCCCACATATGAATAGGTGAACTTGTTCAGCTCGCTAATTGTCAAATCCTCAAAAGCAAATTCGGAACTAACAAAAGGCCCGGATTTATTAGCAGAAGATATCCGTTTCACTCGCTTTAACGCAGGAAGGAAGAGCCACTGGTTATCCGACTTAAGTATTTTGGCGTGAGAAAGCAACGCAGTCCCGCCAATGTCTCTGGGCGTATCAAAAACAATCAGGCTTTTATCACCGACCTGCTCACTTTGTTTTTCCTGCGTTTTAATGGAAAGTTGGCGTGATGTTTCCTGCCCTGTCGCATTGCGCAGAACCATTTCAAGCTTGACATCGCTATCCCCGAAACCTGCATCACTGCGGTCTGAGCGAGCCGCAATATCGTAGCCTTTTTGTTGTGCTACCTTGTCAGCACCAATAACTGGCATTGCCAATGATGCCATTATAAAAACGGCTACCATAACGGATTTCATTACTTTTACATTTTCTAAAATCATTATCTATATCCTCTCAAGCTTAAGCACTGAGTCGCGCCTTTTGTGCGCCCAAAGAAGGAGCGCAGGTAAAAGAAAAAAGTCGAAAAATAAAGCAAACATAATTGAAAGCGCTGTCAGGAGCCCCATGTCCACCGTTGGTTTGAATGACGCGTAAGTTAGGATCAAAAATCCCGTAGTCAAGATGGTCGAGTTCAACAGGATTGCTGTACCAACCCTTTCGAATGTATGACGAATTGCCGCTTCGGCATCCATACCACGCTCCCGCCTGGCAAGGTTGTATTTAATTAGAAAATGAACCGTATCATCTACAATAATACCAAGAGAAATTGAAGCAACCATCGCTACAGAAAAGCCAACCTCTCCTACAAGAATCGACCAGGCACCAAACGCTGATAATATCGGCAACGCATTGGGTATTAGGCTGAGTAAGCCGAGTCCGAAGCTTCGTAAAGCTAGCATCATGATGATACTGATAGCGACAATCGCGATGATCGTACCTGTAATCATGCTCTGCATATTTCTGTCTGCGATATAGGTAAACATTGTCTGTACGCTTGCACTAGTCGGCACCACTTTTGGAGCGTTCTTTGTAAACCAGGTATCGACATCCGCAAGAAGTGTTTTCGTTTCCTGCGTTGTCAGCGGACTCACCGATATAGAAACACGACTAGCAGATTTATCTATATTGATACGGTCATTTAAATCAAGGCCATAAGGTAGCGACAGCTCATAAAGCAAAAGATATTGTGCTGACAGATCACGGTTTTCAGGAATACCGTAAAAGGCAGCATCATCGTCGTGCATATTACGATTCAGGCGCTTCATAATATCTGGCAAAGCATAGACATGAGTAACTTTTGGATACTGACGCAGGTAGTCTACAAAATTATCCAGCATTGAAAGATAAGCTGGCTCCGAAACACCGCCTGGCCCTGGTGCAGGCACAGAATATTCAATAGACAATGGCCCAAAATGAGGAATAACAGCATCTGTATCCCGGCGAAATTCCACACGCTCATCAAAATATTCAACAAACATATCGTTGGTCTGAAGTGAAGGTATAAACGAGACCATCACAATGCAAACTCCCAAAGATGCAAAAAATAATTTTCGATAATTGCCAATAACAAAATTGGCCAACTTGGTCATCGCTGTTGTCGTTTGGGTTTTAGATGACGTTTTATAAGATACAAAACTTAAGAGTGCGGGGAAAAGTGTTAATGAAAATACCCAAGCAGCACCAATACCCATAGCTGAAATATTCCCAAACGCCCGAAATGGTGGTGCTTCAGAAAAATTAAGCGCAAGAAAACCGACAATTGTCGTAACAGAGGTTACCGTAATAGCAAGAACATTTGTACGAACGGCTTCCACCAAAGCTGCTCGCCGTTCCGTTCCTGATGCAAGGGAATCACGCATCGAAATAAATATATGTATGACATCAACAACTGCGAGGGTTAAGATCACAATGGGTGCGGCGGCAGATACAGGAGATATCCCTTGTCCGAACGTGCCTGCCAATCCCATGGCCACGATGGTTGAAAGCATAATAACGACAAGCATCGCCGCCGTAGCTGTAATGGATCGAAGAAAAATTGCTGCCAAAATCAATATGGAAAGAAACATAATTGGCACAAGGCTCGCAATTGCCTCAGGTCCATCTTTAGCAAAAGCACTGTTCAGTGCAGAAAGTCCTGAAATATGAATGTCAATGCCCGGATATTTAGCTTTGATTTTATCCCGTAGCTCATTAGCAGCGGTGACTGCAGCGGGTAGCTCTTCAACGCTCTTTTCCTTTAGCCGGATGGATACATTTACCCCAGCGGCAAGACCATCTTTTGTAACAAGAAAATCCCTGATCAACGGCTCATTAAGCACAATTTTTTTCTTTTCAGCGATATCTCGTAGGCTGAGTGTGTTTGCTTCCCTTACAAGATCTTCAACGATCAGGTCATCACCTGTCACATAGGTATGTTGAAAATTTGTCAGAGAATCTACCCGGGTAGCAAAAGGAATTTGCCAACCAAGCTCAGTCAACTCTTCAATGGCCGCAAGCACATCTTTGTTAAAAACATCTCCCTTAACGGGTTTTACAAGAAAGAAAAAATTATCTTGTTTTGAATAAGTTGCCTGAAATGCATCAAATTCCTGTAGTTCCGGGTTTTGCGGTGAGAAAAATGCCCGATAATTGGATAACTCCTCAAGATTACGTACACCTACGCCAAGACTTACCGTAGCCGCTATACAGAGCACAATGACAATCCATCGCGCTCGGATTACTCCGCGTGCAAATTTTGAAGCTAACGATTGCCCCTCCTGGCCTGTTGTTCCTGAATTAATAATTTCTTCAGTCATTTCCTCTTCCTCTGGCTATTCACGAATAGTTACAGACTATATCGTCCGTATTAATATCAGACTATATAGTCTGGTATTAGCTAAGTCAATAATAATAAGAAAAACTGAATCTATACCTGGAATTCTAGTTATGTGTAATTAAATAATACAATTTAGAAATTTTACTTTAACGAGTTACTAACTAACCGAAACTACGTGAATAGCAATTTTTGATGATTAGCTAGAGCTTAAAGCTCTTTTAAAAACACTTGTCAGTTTTTTGGATTGACGTTTGATATACGTATGGATCGGCAATTATTGAATGCAGCAAAGCGATAAATTAACTTGGTAAAATAAGGTATAAAATATTCTACATCTATTTTTTTAGATTCAAGATGTAAATTAACTAATTCAAAATCACTGGTTTTACGATGTGCTTTACAGTCCACTCTACCAACCAACCTATCTTTATAGAGAATGGGTAAGCAGAAATAACCAAACTTACGTTTTTCTTTTGGTACGTAACATTCAAACTTGTAATCGAATTCAAATAATTGTTGAACTCTATCTCGATGAATGATCGCGTTATCAAAAGGGGATAAAAGTCGAACATTTGTAGCCGGTTTTTTTATATTTGTATCAAGAATATTTTGAGTGGTATATACCGATGGCATACTATCTATGGTGCACTCTATCAAAGCCCCATCTTCGATTTTTTGTTGCAAAATCGTATTAAGTGCTTTTCGTAAAGTTTTGCTAGGTCTCAAGTGTGTCAGTTGTTTTGTTGTTTTGTTGTTTTGTTGTTTTAATGTTGTAGACCCATTTGCTTTCACAGATACGTCGATTAAATATTCGGAAAACTCTAACAAAGACGGCTCACTGGTATTTGTTTTATCAGGCAAGACTCTTTCTCTCAGATCATAAACTTTCTCCATACCATCGCGACGCGTTATCATTAAATCACCTTGCATGAAGAGTTTTTCTAACGCTCGCTTGGTCGGTTTCCAGTTCCACCATTTGCCGTTACCTTTTTTAGTTGACTTAAAGTTTCTCGCCTTTAATGGTCCATCAATACGAATTCGATCCATAACATGATTTATATATTTCGATTCCACATTGGCATAATAAGATGACTCTCCACGTTTTATCGCTGACATTTGTGGTAAAACAAAACGATAGTTGCTCATCGGTAAGTAGGAAGCCGCGTGAAACCAATATTCGAAAGCACTTCGTTCTTGTACTAGCTGATGAAGGTAATCGGGTTGATAATCAGGTATACTGTCCAGAGAGTATGGTGATGGGCACGCTCAATAACAGAAAGTGCATCTATTTGAATGTACCCTAAATGCTCTAATACACGCTTAGTTGCTTGGACACCCTTACAAAAAGGATGCATGGTGGTAAGACCTTGGTCATGAGGTAAAGCTTTGCTCCATATTCAATAATTCACATTGACCTAACTGCCGATAACCGGGTACTGATAAACAAAACCTGTTTTTTACGAACAGCAAATGATAATCATTGTCCGTGGCGCTATTTGAGTTTCTCACGAAACAGGATTTTATGAAATAAAATCACATAGTCTACGAAACAGACAATACATATATTATTTCTGGAAAGTTCTTCCATAAACTGAAACAAGTCTTCAGGGGAATCCAGCGAATTATGATTTTTCATCACAGACTCCCCTCCATATCATTGTTGATGACCTCAGCTACTTATAACACTTCAGGCCGGTGGCTCTATATAACTAATCACCATCATATCCGCTGCTGAATCACGCACTGATATTAATGACTGATACGCCTCGGACTCATACCAGCCATGTGCTTTTTCCAGACTGGGGAAGCTTAGTACACCAACAGTTTTATGCGTATATTCACCAGTAAATACTTTTTCAGCTTTGCCTTTGGTTAAAACGCTACCTCCGAATGGTTCCAGTGTAGCAGGAACCGATTTGGCGTAGGTCATAAAGTTATCTGGGTCTTTAATGGTTGAGTGAAAAATCATAAATGCTGACATATTTTATTTCCTTTATATTGTGATATTAAATTTCGGTGTGTGTTCGAATCAGTTGTGATGTCTACGTAACCAATCGTTTAAGGCACGTCCTATGGCGTCTGGTTGATCTTCCTGGATAAAGTGCAAACCCTGTCCAATATAAACCGTTTCAAGGTTTTTAATTGTTTTCTTATACCAGGGCACAACAGACGGTGGTAATACTGCACCGGGTGAAGCATAAAGCATTAATATTGGTAACTCTGTTTGCGCCATAAACTTCTCTATGGATTTCATAGTAAAAGTCGTATCTGCGGGTTGCCCGCCAATCGGTACTTCCAGTGGCCATACCAACGTCGGTTTACGGCTGGCTTTTTGTTTATATGGTGCGCGATAAACAGCCATTTCAGTCTCACCAATTGTGCGGTTAGTAAATGCCGGTAGCAATTTCTCGACAAAGCCATTGTTATCAATAACCATATGTTTACCCTTTACTGGGTCTCTCAACATCTTGAACAATCCACCCATATCTTTGCCCATCGCTTCATAACTTGACTGTGGAAATGTTGGCGGCAACACACCTTCCATAAACGCGATGGCTTTAATGTTTTTAGAATGACGTCGTGCATATTCAAAACCAATTGCAGCTCCCCAGTCATGGATGACCAATGTCACATTACGTAAACCCAGTTGTTTAATGAATGACTCCACGTACTGATAATGCTCACTAAAGGTGTAATTAATATCTGGTTTGGCTGATTGCCCCATGCCGATTAAATCGATTGCAATGACTCGATGCTGATCAGTAACATACGGAATGATATTTCGCCAAAGGTAAGATGACGTCGGATTGCCATGAATAAAAATAACGGGATCACCTTTGCCTTCATCAACATAATGCATTCGTGAGCCGTTAACCGTTATATATTTTGATTGGAACGGAAACGCTGCTGAAATTTTTACTGGTGGCAGTTTATAGTTTGATGTTGGAGCTGTTACAGAACTCGTCTTCTTTTGTACATCAATCTGTTTTTGTTTTGGTGCCTTTGCCGCGCATGCGCCAAGCCCTAACGTTGAAATGGTAAAAAATGCTAATATTAGCAGTTGTTTACTTTGCATCATTATATCTCCAGTTTTTTGTTTGTGCCCACCATCAAAATATTCGACAGTGACTTCATTAAGTTTTGATGATATAAATATATCCAATGCATTACCGCATTAGTAGACCAATGAAGACATACGAGATATGCATAAATGCATGACTGGGATAACATCCGTTTCTTTCTAGCCGTTGCCCAAACAGGTTCGGTTAGCGCTGCTGCTGAAAAACTCGGCGTTAATCAATCTACTGCATCACGCCGTATTAATAACTTTGAAAAAGAAATAAATGTCCGCTTATTTGAGCGGCTAAGTACGGGCTACCAGCTCACAAATGAAGGAAAAGAATTGCAGCAACGGGCAATTCGTATGGAAGAAGAAACCTTTGCTATTGAACGTGATGTTATGGGTAAAAATGTCGAACTAAAAGGCCCGATAAGACTGACAACGTCGCTCGTAATGATCGATTATTTGCTCATGCCTATTCTAAAAGCATTTAGAGAAACACACCCAGGCATAGAAATTCTATTAGACCTATCTGATAGTAATTATAATATATCTCAGCGCGAAGCCGATGTTGCACTTCGTGTAACGCCAGCACCTGCACCTGAAAATTTAATTGGTCGCGAACTCGGTGCCGTTGAACTTGCCGTGTATGGTGAAAAAAATTACTTAAAAAATTATTTAAAGAGCAAAAATAATTTCCCCTTGCACTGGATTGGCGAAGACAATAAAAATGCCAGACCAAATTGGTTACATGAGCACACCGAGCCTATTGAACTGGTAATGCGCACCAATAATGTTCTCGCCACCACGACAGCTATAAAAAATGGCCTCGGCGTCGGCCGCTTGCCCAGACTTATCGGTGATTCAATTTCCGAATTAACACGTTTTAAAGATGCCCCGCTACTAGCCAAAATTCCACTTTGGTTACTTATGCATGCTGATATGCGAAGAGTCAGCCGCGTAAAAGTGTTCAATGCTTTTCTGGTAGAAGAGATTAAAAAAAGTATACGGAGGCAAAAAAATTAACCACTACGCCTGTTAATTTCTTATTGCGAATATATAAAATTTTCTCAGTTTTCTTAAGGTGTAACATTAGGGTGAAAAATTCACATAATGAAAATACCTTAAAATGTTTCCCATGGGTAGCCGATTATAACCGATACTTCAGTACCTTCGTCTCCAGTTGCAACATCTGCACGAAAAACTAAACCCGATGCTGTTACCATTCGAGCACCAATACCGTACGATTCTTTCCAAACATCACCTACACGACTTTCGATGTCTTCAATAGAACCTCGTTCATAAAAGAAAGCTAATTGGATCGTTGTTCTTACGTCTTTAGCTATCCAGATATCAAAAGGTGTAAACTCGTCAGTAATATTCCACCTGAATTCAGCACCTAAGAACAATAAATGAGAACCATTAAAGCGACCGTCAGGGTAAGAGCGTAAACGTCCCCATCCTCCTAAGCTTGATACCGATCCATAAGTATTATTAGCAATAATGTTATTAACAACCTGTGTACACTGAAGTTGCTCACTTGACGATAAACTAGCATCACTGCAATTTAAACCTTGTTGTGATTCAATAGTAGAAAAATCTGTTTCACCTAACCGTGTTACCGTTGCATCAGCTTTAAAAGCATTAAGTGCAATCGTTGAGCGTTTACCAATAGGAATATAACCTGTAATGTTATGCTCGGTTTGATAAAATTTAGAGGTTTGTTGTCCCGACCTGTCATCCCACCAACGAGAGACTTGGTATCGAAAACCACGTCGAGGGTCTTGATAATCATCGGTTAAATCAAAACGGAATCCAAGCGTGTAAAGTGTTGAACTATTATCATCCGCATTATTAGCAACCTGAATAACTTGACCGTCTTTATTACGAATTTCAGCTAGATTAGTTTTACTCGACAAAACACCGCCATATAGTTCGAGCATACGTTCATACCAGGTACCGGTTAAACGTAACCCATAAAACTCGTTATCTTTTATGTTTAACACCGAGTAGTCGTTTTCATCACCCAACATTCCTCGTTGATTATAATTTCGAACTGCAGCATCAGTTAGATATTGCGCACTCACATCTAATATTAAACGATTAGATATTAAATGATTATCAAGTGAAACAATTCCCACACCTTCAATATCGCCTGTTAATGCAAAACCAATAACATCTGAATGTGTACCCGCAATATTGTTATAAGCACCGCCGATGAGCACCCCCTCGCCTACACCCGGCAAGCTATAGGGAATGGGAGCAATATAATAACCGGGATCTTTAGAGAATTGGTCTTTACGCCGTTCAGCCGAAAAGGCATTGCCAGCGAAAAAGCAAAAACACAATAAAGAAATAAGAATAAAACGCGCGAATTTAATATATTCCATCATACCGTCGCTTCTAATAAGACCGATGCTTATTGTAATACTTTTTTAAAATAAGGGGAATGCTCTGAATTCGTGAAACAACCGGTTCAAGAACCACTGGGTCATACCTTACGTTTCAAATTAAATAAATCTGCCCCGGTTTTTATAGTCATTAACGCCAATGTTAGGATGTACTGGTATATATGATGTGCCTCACATAAATAACTTCAGGCTAATACGTAACATTACGCATATCTAATAAAATACAATGTCTGTATTCTACAAAAGGATTGATGTAAATAAAATAGATTAGTTTGAATTCATCGTTACTAAAAATATAGAATTTTCATTTAGGTATAATATGAAACTAAGTGCTTTATGGTTTAAATCAGTTTTTATAATTTATTCCTTCGTGTTAATCTTAAATCTGACATTAACCCCATTTGCACATGCTCAACAAACTTCTGAATTTAAATGGATTGAACAAGCTACCCAGATCGTAAAAAAACAGGAAGTACTTCTTAAAAAATCAACACCCCAAAGAGCTAACATTAATGCTCTTACCGACTCTTTAAAAGAAATAAACAAAATTAAGAGTAAAGCACAAGACTGCATCGTTGACACCGAAAAACAACTACAAAAAACACTTGATGATTTAAAGACTTTAGGCGAGCCCGCAAAAAAAGAATCTAAAGAAGTCGTAAAAAAGCGTTCTAGTTTAACGGCACAACAAAAAGAACTGGATAAGCAACTATCGAGTTGTAAATTATTACAATTACAAAGTCAGGATTTAATAAAAGATATAAATGAATTACAGCAAGAAATACTCGCGCAACGGCTTCTTGCGCAAACAGACAATATACTCACTGTTTTATCTGATAACCTAAAAGCGCCTGTTGCAGGATGGATAGACAGTATTGAATTTCTACGAGCTCAATACAATCTTAAGTTACTTAGTACCAAACAGGTTATCTGGCTTATATTTCTGGTTGTCATTGGATTTGCAAGTGCTATTTTTATTGGTAAAAAGTTAACGGTTAGTGCACCGTTGGTATCCGAACCTAAAGACAGTGTGTCTGCATTTATTCTCGCATTTCGAACCAGCTTTGCGCGTGCGCTACCCTGGTTATTACCGGCGGGTATAACCGCTGCCTTCCTGACAATAGCTCTACCGTTAGATCCGTTACCGTTTATTCTAAAAGCGACTTACATGGTTGGCATTTACCTTGGTTTAATAGTGTTAATTAATATTTTACTTAGCCCTGTTCCGCCAGCTTTAACCTACACAACCAAACCAGATAAATTATCGCGGCATTTCGCGAAACAACTGAAAATATTATTCACATTAGGGTTGGTTGGCTTATTTTTACTAACAGGCGAATTCAAAGCAAGTTTAAGTGAACCGGTTTATTATTTAAACCGCGCTGTCTACAGTGTAATACTTGTCATTAATTTAACAGTGATTTTGTGGACGGTACGATTATTTTCATGGGCGATTCTTTCTCGTGGGCCACGAATTATTCTAAGTTTAGTGCTATTCCTTTGCATAGTGGCAGAACTGGCGGGTTATCGCAATCTTTCTTCCTTTGTACTGGGTGGTGTACTCGCAACAGCAGCAAGTCTCGCGATTACTTTTCTTATACATCGGTTAACAAAAGATATATGTGATGGTATCGATAAAGGTAAGCCCGCATGGGGAAAAAAAATTCGCGAACGCATTCATTTAAAAAAAGACGATATGGTTCCCGGATTAATTTGGATTAGAATTATACTTTTTATAAGTATTTGGGGTGGTTTTCTCTATTTGGGGCTACATATATGGAAGCTAGATGATCCCTGGATTACAATTATCACATCCTATCTCACCGAAGGTTTTGAAATAGGAACACTTAATATCACCCCCAAGACACTCGCAATGGGTTTACTTACTTATGCGGTAATACTTAATCTTTCGCGTTATATTAAAAATCATATTGTGCCGCATGGGCTCAAATACACAAAGCTGGATCGAGGAGCACGTGAAGCCGTTACATCATTAGTCGGATATTTTGGTGTAGCCATCTCTATCTTAATTGCCCTTTCTGTCACAGGTGTTAAGATGCAAAACATCGCCATCATCGCCGGCGCTCTTTCCGTGGGTATTGGTTTTGGTTTACAGAATATAGTTAACAATTTTATTTCCGGGCTGATACTTTTATTTGAACGCCCTATTCGCCGTGGTGACTGGATTGTCACTGGTGAAACTGAAGGTTATGTTAAAGCGATTAACATTCGCTCTACTCAAATTCAAACATTTGATAGAGCTGATGTTATTGTACCCAATTCTGAACTGATTACAGCCAAAGTAACTAACTGGATGCTACGTGATCATTATGGGCGCATTTCGATTCCGATAGGTATTGGATACAATTCTGATGTAGAAAAAGCACATAACATATTACTGGAAATTGCAGAAAATCATCCCATGGTGATGAAGAATAAATCAACGGTCTCCGAACCAAAAGTGCTGTTTCGAAAATTTGGAGATAATTCACTCGACCTCGAATTAAGATGTTTTATCGATGATATAGACGAGCGATTAAATGTGATAAGCGAGATCAACTTCGCCATAGTCGCGGCATTTAAACGCGAAGGAATCGAGATACCATTCCCGCAACGCGTAGTGACAGTTACAAACTGGCAAGACAAAGAGTAGTTTTGATTCAATATTAATTATTCTGGGGTTATATTCTAATCCAATACACATCGAGGGTAAAAGCCACCTTAACACGTTAAGGTGGCTTTGTTGTTTAAAACAATTTAACGAACACGCGCCCCCCAATACACTGTTTGAGTTGACGTTGGAACAGAGTAACCTCGAATACGAAGCTTCCATGTACCGGTTGCTAAACTTCCGGAATAACGAACCCGCTCAAAGTTGCGCCTGTTGGTGATATTAAAGAAACATCAGGATCGTTATGTGATTGCCCTGATGTTTCAGGCCACCACAGCAAACCATCAATTTTAGATTTACCAGAAGAAACATAAATTGGAATATCAATTGTTCAACCATTCGATGCAACTGTTTTACCCCAATAACCTGTACCCCCCGTTGGCATTACTAATTTACCAGCGCCACTTGTGTTGTTAAATGGATAAGGTTGTTGCCCAGCTAAAATTAAATGCGAATAAACTTGCCCAGGATAAATAGAACCGGATCCACCACGCAACCAATTACGCATTAATGCTGCTGCACCCGATGCATAAGGCGTTGCACCACTTGTACCACCAAGACTTTTAGTAGCAACATCTGAACTTGCGCTTGCCGTTTTTGTATTGGTTGGGGCTTGAATATCTGGTTTAAGGTTTTAGTTCAGGCTTAGGATCGGGTTTAACTTTTTTAAAGCGTACATTCGTAAATGAACGACCTGATAATTCTTTAACTCTAACTTTACCCGCAGTTTTTCCATTAAATTCTGCCGAGTAAATAAGGTTAACAGGGTCTTCATAAGGTGATAGGTTTGATGCCGCTTCTACCGAAATAGTCGATACCGCAATTGTCACTGCCGTTGTTAATAGCAGCGTAGGCTTTATTCTATTAATCATAATTGTCTCCATCATTGATATTAGTTATATGTGTTTAGAACACGCTGTTCGTAAACACAATAACAATATAGTTTTATTTAAATGGAGATTCTTTGTAGCAATAAAGTTATGAAATAAAAAAATAACAAATATAAGCATTGGTAATACATCACAAATTTATTTTTATTGTAATAACGTTTTAGCTGCCAGACAATTTCAAGGGGGGTGCATACGTACGTATGAAATACTTTTAATTAGTATTTTGTATATACCTAGTTTGATAGTTAAAATCTAACTAGTTTTTATACAGCTTAATCTCTAGAATGATTAATTTATTCACTATACTTTTAGCGATATAGAACTCAGAAAACGCATTGGTTTTAATTGAGTATTTATTTTTATCCGCAGATAATAGTATACTTTTTTATTTAAATAGTTTTTTAACAAACCAATCTCATCTGTTTTAAGCGCCAAATTAGCTAAAGCTAGAATATCACTATTCAGTTCATCTGGAATGTTTTCCAAATATGGGCCAACTATTAAAACAGCGTGCGTGCCATAGTGGTCGCATGACCAATGTTTAACAGTAAACAAGTTACCGTTATTTAAAACACCCTTAACTTCATTTTTATCACTTGACCATAAGTAAGAAACAATAGATTTATTATTTTTATACTTGTTTTCAGAAAATATATTCTCATCATACACGCATTCACTTGCAACACATGCCACATTAAATAGCATTAATAACAAAAGAGAAAAAGGTTTGAGTAGAATTAATTTATTCATTAAATAGTAACATCCACTAGCACTTGAAAGATTGCTCACTGACACAGTTTTTATTTTACTAATCCGGCCCCCATAGCAGCTCATCAAGATCCTTATCATCGTTAGGGCACACAGGTACAACTTTTCCGTTAGTAAACTCTACACCCTCTTCCTCCAGCAGGCTGCGCTGCTTTTTATAAGCGTCACTACCTACATCAAAGGCTAACGTGCGATCAGATCGAACAACACGGTACCACGGTAGTTGCTCGGGGGAACGGCTCATCGCCTTACTCACCATGCGCGCATGACGTGGGAAACCTGCTGCCCGTGCCACTTCGCCATAGCCCATAACTCGGCCACTGCTAATACTGGAAACCACTTTCCAGATTGCCGTATCGAATTTATTTTTAAAGTCAGACATAAATCATATAGGAATATTTTGATGATAAAATAAATCTGTTCCCATTTTATAAATAGGTTCCTTACAACTACTTATGTAAAATATAAAATGCATACATGTATTTTTTTATATAATGGCATTATATTTTTACATATCGTCAATACTATTTTTAAACTTCAATTAAAATTAGCTTAAAGTTCGATCCCACGAAGTATTTCCTTTACTTCAATATTATTCGAACAAAAAGCTTTCTGAAAAATAGAGATAGTTTTTTCAGGTTCAGCATCACCACACATAAACACATCAAAGGCTGCATAATTTTTCTCTGGCCAGGTATGCACACTAATATGTGATTCAGCGAGAACAGCTACACCGGAGATCCCACCAGTCGACGTGAAGTGATGTAAATGAATATGTAATAAAGTCGCACCAGATACATTTACAGCATGGCGTAAGGTGTCTTCCATTAATTTTAAATCATCAAGATGCGTTGCATTCCATACATCGATGATTAGATGCTCACCTGCATACTTAAGCCCTTCTCTTTCTTTGAAGTGATCATTCTCAGACTCCCCTTTTTTAAGGGTCTCTTTATGCGAAGGCCATTTAGTATCGACATTTTCAACAGGTGTATTTAGCTCATGTCGAGTGAAAGATGATTTCATACATCCCCCCAATTAATATTATTTAAACGTTCATGTGCAGTAAATAATAATGCTGTTCCTGCTATTACCGATTCTCCAAGACCATGACTAAGATCAAGATTACTGATAATGGTTCGTGAGAGCAATCTACGTAGATTAAAGATCATTAATCAACCTGCCAGCCATAGTTAGTGTAGTTAGTAAGTAAACAGGGAAACATCACCGTATTCACACAGTTTGTTTTAGAGGTCAGCTCACCTTTTCCAAAAGCAAATGAAGCCAGCATTAACTCAGGCGTGACATAGTCTGTGTTGACGGTAAATGCTTCGACGGTTTTAAGTTTATTTTTAATAGTCTTTTCGCTTTCACCTGAGGCTGAGGCTGAGGCTGAGGACCAGGCAAGATAAAAACCCCAATCACCAAAAGAAGGGATGTTTTGACGATAAGGTAAAATATTAAATCCTGCTGACTTTAATGTCTTACCAATGGCTAAAAAGGTTTCTTTTGCATGATACGGAGAGGTTGATTGAATGGAGACAAAGGCATTACTGGATAAGTGGCTGCGTAATTTACGGTAAAACTGCTTACTATAAAGTTTACTTAACTCAACGGATGAAGGATCGGGGAAATCTATAATGACGACATCCCAGCGTTGATCATTTTTGGTTCGAATAAATTGGTCGGCATCGATACTATACACATCAACCGTGGCAACCCATTCAGATTGCATTTTTTTGGTCAACGAATTTTCGGATTCTAAATACACCCCTTTTACATTAACGGAATTTACGTTACCGGGTGGGCTAACATGTAATCGTGCATCCTGAAACGCATCTTTATTGAGTTTTCTTAAATGCGGGTTTTCTGATGCCAGTTTGATCATATCGGGATCAAGATCCACGAGAGTAATGGATTTAAGATTTTTGTACTTAAGCAACTCACGTAACGCCAGACCATCTCCACCTCCCAGTATTAAGGCATGCTCTGGCTTGTTAGCGATTGACATAACAGGATGAACTAATAAATCGTGATAGCGTTTCTCATCAAGAGATGAAAACTGCGTATTACCATTAATGTAAAGACGGATATCTCCTAGCTGTTTATTTTCGGTTAGTACGATGTGTTGATACTTAGTGGTCGTTTTGTGAATTATTGGATCATCATAAAAATGTTGCTCAAAAAGATCGCTGATATCACGGTTATTGAGATAGCCGATGAGTAATATCACAACGGTCA
>Ga0316206_1000440_pt1 | contig 57346 bp, 62 predicted proteins | sample 6monthpyrite_MG_FD_204942 | JGI IMG/M metagenome (GOLD analysis project Ga0316206, IMG submission 204942) | Microbial mat bacterial communities from mineral coupon in-situ incubated in ocean water Damariscotta River, Maine, United States -... | ecosystem: Environmental > Aquatic > Marine >...
GCTAAATCAATGGCAATTAGATTAGTATTGTTCATGATGGATGCTCCTTAAATTTAACTAATGGTTTGAAGTATTAGTTTGGCGCAATTTGACGCCGATTTCTTGGGAGCGTCCATCTCATCACCCACCGTAGCAAAAAACCTGGATTAAAACTAAGTGTTTGTTTTTACAGGCTACTTAACATGGGTGTCTTGAGAAACATTACTTTTGATATGTCTCAACTTTAATCACTTTTATATCTGCTCTAAGATTGACGCAATTAAAATAAGCGTATAATCAACAAGCTAACTTTTTATGAATCACTATTATAAGAGGGCAGGAAAATGACTAAACAATGCTTAATTACTTTATTGCTACTGTCAGGTTCAGCTGCATTCTTCACACCTGCATATTCAGCGGATAAACCCATTGTTTACGGCAGCCAGTTAATGACTGAGCAGGAACGTAATGAACATCGACAACGTATGCAGAATGCTAAGAACGATCAGGAGCGTGAGAAACTTCGTAAAGAGCATCATGAACGTATGAAAGTTCGCGCTAAGGAACAGGGTGTTGAATTACCTGATAAGCCACCAATGCGAGGTTATCAAAATAAGGGTGCTGGCCAGGGCATGGGAGCAGGTGCAGGAGGTGGCAAGGGAGGTGGCAAGGGTGGAGGCATGTGAAAAGGCAGTTCTTAAATACTTATGTTAGTACCTAAGACGACTTAACATGGGTGTCTCAAGAGATACAGGCCCGCAATAACATGGAAGCTATTTAATATTACACGTATTTATAAAAAACAATTACCGACCTATGCGCTTTGCATAGACCGATATGTTATAGCGCTAGGGAATACTGGAAGGATCAGCCGGTGTGTGCAGGGTGATAGTACACTTTGAAGAACCGGTTAACTGCGTTGGATCCGACTGATTGAAATTCAGTGTGCCATTAAAACAGATAGACCCCACCATTCCAGCCGCCTTTCCCTTGCCGGCTATTTCTTTTAATCCACCACAGCCCAGAATTCGAATTGGAATAATGCCCCCTATAGGGTCAAAATTCGGACTCATAATCACTGGCCCCCACATATTAATTGCCCGACCTTCCAGAGGCACACCCGCATCCGAGGTAAGCACCGCACCGTCTTTTAAATTTATATTACAACTGCCGGTTAAACAGGTAAAGCGAACAACCGGGTCGGCGGGTGTTCCGGAAAAGGTAATTTGCCCATTACTTAAATCTGCAGTTTTTCGCCATGCCGGGGTGTAGTCGGTGATCTCACCGCTACCGGCAATCCACAGCGGCGCGAAGCCCGGGCCATTAATGGTGTAAACCGGTAAACCCTGCGGCGATGTTCCGGTGACCTGCCCGGAAATTTTAAAATCAATTAAATACTCAACCGGTTCAGTTTGTGAGTGCCCCAACCCAGCAAAAGCCGAGCTTGAAAAAGCCAACACTATTGCAGACAGGCTGATTTGCAGCGCATGTTTTTTTATTATTTTCATTTGTTTCTCCAGTATATTAACCAGGCAATTAAAATGCCTTCCTTTTAATAGACGGTTTTATCCTGAAACACAAATGACCGGACTTGATATTCTCTACCTTAGTCCACAAACGGACCATGCTGATAAATTTCTTCACCACTGGGCTGTCCGAAACAAATCATAAATTCAGCCTGCCCATTGGAAGTGAATTCTAATGATTGCACATCTTCAATAAAACAGGCCTGATCACTTTTTACCGGCTGGTTATTGATACTTAAACTTCCTTGCATAACATAAACCAGGCCGCGCATTTTCGGTTTAAGCTCTACTTTATAACTTGCCGCATCCTGCAAATTAACATGCTGATAAATCACATCGGTATTTAATTTTAACGGTGAACCTTCACCAACAATAATTTTAGCCTGCCCCCCGTAAAACTCATTAACCGGAAATTCATCTGCGTTTACCTGCTGATACGACGGGTTAATTTTTTTCAATTTTTTCGGCAAATTAATCCACAATTGAATACCATTACTCTTACCACTGTCTGCTGGCATTTCTGAATGCACCAGTCCAATACCCGCGGTAAACCGCTGGGCACCACCGGCACTGACAAAGGATTCATTTCCCAGGTTATCTTTATGATTCATGCCGCCGTCAAACATATAGGTAATCGCCTCAAAGCCACGGTGCGGGTGATCGGGAAAACCATGGCCTGAACCAATATCAAAGTGATCCCATAATACAAACGGATCGACATTCATAAATCCAATAACCGGAAAAAGACGCTTAACTTCAACCCCGTCACCTTCGGGAACAACGGACACATTACGTATTTGTGCTTTCATAATAGCCTCCTGTGCATCAGTTTTAAAATGCGTTTTTAAAAACCCGTTCAATTTCATTTCGAAAATTTTGTTGCTCTGTTATGTGCCGCATTAAAATTTAATGCGGGTCCCTTCGGTATTAACTGCGTCGGGTTAACACTAGTGTGACTAAAATAATAATGACGTTTGATATAATTTATATCGACGGTTTCAGCGATACCTGCAATTTGATATAACTCACGCAGATAATTAGAAAGATTCGGATAATCGTCAATGCGTTTTAAATTACATTTAAAGTGCCCAACATACACTGCATCAAAGCGGATTAATGTCGTAAACAAACGCCAGTCTGCTTCGGTTAATGTATCACCCACAAGATAACGGCTCTGCGATAATATTTTTTCAACACTCTCCAGCTGATTAAACAATCGATCAAATGCCTTTTCATAAGCGCCCTGGGATGTTGCAAACCCGCAGCGATATACGCCATTATTGATATTGTCATAAATAGGCTGATTCACTTCATCAATTGCGGTGCGTAAATGCGATGGATAGAAATCAGTTTTCACATCAGTGAATTCATTAAATTCTGAATTCAACATACGAATAATTTCCGATGATTCATTGTTCACAATGGTGTTGAGTTTTTTATCCCATAGAATCGGCACTGTAATTTGTCCGGTAAACTCCTTATCCGCACGGGTATAAATTTCATGGGCAAACTTAAAACCATATAGATGATCCACATACTCACCCTGCTGCGCAAATGTCCAGCCTTCGTCCAGCATATCCGCTTCAACAACAGACAGGCCGATAATATTTTCGAGCTTTTTCAGTTTTCTAAAAATAACGGTTCGATGCGCCCAGGGACAGGCATCGGAAACATATAAATGATAGCGATCCGCTTCGGCTTTAAATTCTGAGCTACCATCGGCGGTAATCCAGCTACGAAAAGTTGATTCCATGCGTTTGAATTCACCTTCATCTATTTCTTTTTCCAGCCAGTCATCGACCAGCTTTCCTTTAATTAGCATTCCCATTTTTTTCTCCTGTTAACGTGTTTTTTATTAAGTGCTTATTTCAATTCTGTTTGAACTATTTCTGGCTAAAATAAAATAATGAAGTTTTCAAATCTCCCCCAACCCCTCTTTGCTAAAGAGGGGAACAAAAGCAAAGCCTCCTTCTTTGCTAAAGTGGAGAGCAAAAGCAAAGCTCCCCTCTTTGCTAAAGTGGGGAGAAAAAGCAAAGTCTCCCCCTTTGAAAAAGGGGGATTAAGGGGGATTTAACACCCTGAAATGACAATTAATACCTCGCAAAAATCATACGCTTCCTAGAGGTTTTTCTTCATTCATTGCCAGAACATATTATTTCATTTTTTTATCCAGACTAAACACCCCCGCACCGTGCACGGACAACAATAACAAACCACCCGCTATGCTGACATTCTTCATAAACAGAATCATCTGCATCTGATCTGCGAAATTTGAATGAAAAATTACCCCCGCCAGCAGTGTAAAACCCGCCAATGCGTAAGCGGCCCATTGTGCTTTAAAGCCAACAATCACCATCAGGCCACCGACCAGTTCCAGCGCAATCACCGCGGGCAATAAAGCACCTGGCAAGCCGACACTTTCCATATAACCCGCGGTTCCCGCATAACCCTCACCCAGTTTGCTGATACCGGCAAGTAAAAAGATATGGCCTAATAACACACGTGCAGCTAACTCAATGACATTTTTCATGGCTTTTCTCCAGATTTCTAATTAATGATGAAACTATTATGAAGCAAATAATTAGATAAAAAAGCGCATAAATTAGCCTTTATATATCTAATAAATAGATATAAACTCTATACATGAAATCACCAAAAGTAACTCTGGATCAGTGGAGAGCCCTACAGGCCGTTATCGATTATGGCGGATATGCGCAGGCTGCAATCCAGCTGCATCGCAGCCAGTCATCGGTCAGCTATGCTGTCAATCGCCTACAGCAACAACTTGGTCTGAAATTACTGCATATCGAAGGACGCAAGGCCGTTTTGAGTGAAGCGGGTCAAATTTTGCTGCAGCGCTCACGTCAACTGGTGACGGACGCCAGCGCCATAGAACAACAGGCCCAACATTTGCAACAGGGCTGGGAAGCGGAAATTCGTCTGGCCACGGAGGCCGCATTTCCAACCCAGACCTTAATGATGGCGTTAAAACAGTTTGAAGCACTCACCCATAAAACCCGCATTCGATTACAGGAGGTGGTTTTATCCGGTGCGGAAGAAGCCCTGCTGGATGGTTCTGCGGATCTGGTTATCACCCCCTATATTCCCCAGGGATTTTTAGGGGATGAACTAATTCAGGTTAATTTTGTGGCGGTAGCCCACCCGGATCATCCGCTACACCAAATAGACCGACCGTTAACCAACCATGATTTAAACCGTGAAATTCATGTTATGGTAAGTGACTCGGGCAGCAAAGGGATTGATGCGGGCTGGTTAAGTGACTCACAACGCTGGGCGGTGAATAGTCTTGAATCCGCCCGAAAAATTATTTCCAATGGCCTGGGATTTGGCTGGTTACCGGAAAATGAAATTGAACTACAGCTAAAGAATAACGAGTTAAAAGCCCTGCCCCTGAATGAAGGTGGCCAACATACTGCGGTGCTTTACCTGGTTTATGCGGATCTGAATCGAGTAGGCCCGGCAACAAAACAGCTGGCTGAAATTTTGAAACAGGTTAGTATGGCTAATACTAACTAATATACGTAGGCGTTAGCTTCAGCTGACGCCTACATTACAATTATCGGTTAAGTTAATGCACAGAATCATTGTTATTTTTATTTTATTAACGCTAACCGCCTGCGGTAATCATAAAAGTGTTTCGCCCCCTGCGCCTATATCAAAAAAAGATTCACCCACGGTAAGAAAACTTAACACACATTTTAATGAGTGGCGCGGCGTAAAATATCGCGAAGGGGGGATGTCAAAAAAAGGTGTGGATTGCTCGGGCTTTGTACATATTGCATACAAACAAAAGTTACATAAAAACATACCCCGTACAACCGAGCTAATGTCGGCGGGTGGTAAAGCCATTAATAGAAAAAATTTACGGGCGGGTGATGTTGTATTTTTTAAAACTGGCTGGAAAGTCAGGCACGTGGGAATTTACGTAGGCAAGGGAGAATTTATTCATGCCTCAAGCAGCCACGGGGTTACTAAATCTAAATTAAAAAATCCCTACTGGGCCGATGCATACTGGATGTCACGGCGTTATTGATAACAGGCAAAGTCGTTAAACAAAGCGCCTGATTCGCTCACCGGCTAGCTTGTCTTTTGCCAGCCAGATATAAATATCAAAGCCAAATTCACCTTGCAGCACTTTATATCTAAAACCACTTTCAAGCAAAATATCATAAAGTGGAAACGGCTGCAGGCGGTGCAGCATTTTTATATATTCACCGTTCTGTAATTGAGTCACCTGTTCTATCGCAATTTCAAAGGGTGCGGGTGGCGTTAAAGCATGTACATCTAAAACAATTTCTTTACACATGTTTCAGGCCGGCCGGACATTTCTGGCTCAAGCATTTACGCTTAACACCTCTGTCGCAAAGAACCTGATAGTGTTTAAGATATGCTCTTTTTACATCATGAATAAAAATCATACATCCTCCGGAAAGAAAACATTTTATGCAGAGGTAAATTGCCTGGCCTTAACTTTTATCAATTTTTACGAATTAATTTTACTCAACACGTTCTTTGAGCCGCAAGCTGGATAACTGCTTTTCTTATACCATTGCAAAGTCGGCCAATTGATCGCTGTCAATGATTTTAATATCGGCTCCGTCCACCGTAATGGTTTCACTGTTTCTCAGTTGTTTTATAATGCGCGAAAAAGTTTCCGGCTTAATAGACAACCGCGATGCCAGAATCGATTTGGCCACTGGCAGGTGTAAACAGCCATCTTCTCCCGCAAGTTCCATTAAATAAGCGCACAGTCTCTGGCGCCCGGTTTGCAAACTTAGATGGTCAATTTCCTGTACCAGCCCACGCATGCGCTGGCTCATTGAGCCTAACAGGATAAGACAGGTTTGCGCATCGTGTTTCAGCATTTTTAAAAATTCCGGTGCATTAAAACTAACCACCTGTGCCTCGCTGAGCGCCGACGCCGATACGGGAAAATTAGGGTTTTCTAAAAACATTAAAGCCTCGGCAAAGGTTTCGCCGCTGTTGACCACCTCAATTACTTTTTCCTGTCCATCCACAGACAGGCGAAATAATTTCACCATGCCGCTTAATACCAGATAAAAACTGCCCACCGAATCCCCCTGGGTAAATAACACCTGCTCCTTTTTTAACTTATGTAAACTGGAGTGCGCAAGAACATTATCCAACTGTTGCCTGTTCAGGTCTTTGAACAAATGCGTTTTCTCTACAAACTCTTTATATAAGGCGGTCAACTCTCTCTCCTGGTCACTCTATGAATTTACATTTTTATACGCTTGACAATTATCAATGCCAGAAGGACTATTGCAAGCTTTAATACTAAATGCCTACAAACCAGAGGATACTACGCTATGTCCGAAGTATTTACTAAATCAATGGCACGTAACATCTTTTATGGTGGCAGCGTGTTCTTCTTTTTGCTCTTTCTCGCCCTGACTTTCCAGACCCACGAGGGTTGGCCGGAAAGGGATAATCATGAAAATTTAACAGACCAGGTGCGTCACGGCAAACAGCTATGGGAAGTCAATAACTGTATAGGCTGCCACACGTTATTAGGTGAAGGTGCTTACTTTGCGCCGGAACTGGGTAATGTTTACCAACGTTATGGCAACAGCACCGAGGCCATTAAAGCCTTTATTAGCAGTCGACCCAAAGAAGGTGTAGCGGGTCGACGCAGCATGCCCCAGTTTAATTTTAATGAAGAAGAACTGGAAGCCGTCGCGCAATTTTTGAAATATGCATCAGAAATTGACACTAATAACTGGCCACCGAATATTCAAGGTTAAGGGGTACTCATATGAAGTATGAATCACAATCCGTTGCAAAACTGTATTTTATTGCAGCCATCGGCTTATTTGTCGGGCAAATTTTATTCGGCCTGATTCTGGGCCTACAATATGTTATGGGGGATTTCCTGTTCCCTGAAATTCCATTTAACGTTGCCCGTATGGTACACACCAATCTGTTAATTGTGTGGCTGCTATTCGGCTTTATGGGTGCCGCCTATTTTCTGGTGCCGGAAGAAGCCGAAACTGAACTGCACAGTCCGTTTCTTGCAAAACTGATGTTCTGGGTGTTTTTAGCCGCGGGTGTATTAACCATTGTCGGCTATCTGGCCGTACCCTATGCTACCCTCGCAAAAATAACCGGCAATGAGCTACTGCCCACCATGGGTCGCGAGTTTTTAGAACAACCGACGATTATTAAGATCGGCATTGTCATTGTCGCTCTTTCGTTCTTATACAACATCGCCTTCACCGTTCTTAAGGGGCGCAAAACGGTTATCACAATGGTGTTGTTACTTGGCCTTACGGGTCTCGCGCTATTCTTCCTTTTCTCATTTTATAATCCGGACAATCTGGTTAAAGATAAATTTTACTGGTGGTGGGTTGTTCACCTTTGGGTAGAAGGTGTCTGGGAATTAATTCTGGGTTCAATACTCGCCTTCGTATTAATTAAAACCACCGGTGTTGACCGTGAGATTATTGAAAAATGGCTGTACGTGATTATTGCAATGACATTAATCACCGGCATCATAGGAACCGGTCACCATTATTTCTGGATTGGTGCGCCGGATTACTGGCTATGGTGGGGTTCAATTTTCTCCGCACTGGAACCTATCCCCTTCTTCATGATGACCGTGTTTGCCTTTAATATGGTTAACAAGCGGCGCATTAACCATCCCAACCAGCCGGCGGTTTTATGGGCACTGGGCACCGCAGTTATGGCGTTTCTTGGTGCAGGTGTATGGGGCTTTATGCACACCCTGGCACCGATTAACTACTATACCCATGGCACGCAAATTACCGCTGCACACGGACACATGGCCTTCTATGGTGCTTATGCCATGATTGTTATGGCCATTATATCCTATGCCATGCCAATGCTGCGCGGACGCAAGGCCTGTAACAGTGCCGCCTCACAGGTCGTTGAAATGTGGTCGTTCTGGTTAATGACCGTATCCATGGTATTCATTACCCTGTTCCTCACCGGCGCGGGTATTTTGCAGGTTTATCTGCAACGTTACTCAGATGACCCAATGCCGTTCATGGTGGTTCAGGAAAAAGTAGAAATTTTCTACTGGTTACGTGAATTTGCCGGGCTGGTCTTCCTGATCGGCTTGCTGCTTTATATTTATAGCTTCTTTATTGGAGGAGAAGAAAAAACGGTAGAACAGAAAGTATAGTTAAAGAGCTATAATCAGCTCAGACAAGTGATCGTCAACGGAAAAATGCCGGGGCTCGAATATTAATTCACACCCCGGCATTTTTCTATATGGCTCAATATTTGTTGCTTTTCCCCCATCAGCGTTTTTATGTATTTACAACATGACATGAATTCAAAACCGGTAAAAGTCCGAAAAATAAAAACATGAAAATTAAAAATATGGGAAATATAAACACGGGAAATATAAACCAGCAGTAACAAAAATCTGCAGGTTTTAATCAGTATCGCATTCATATTTTAAGAGGACACAGTAATGACAGAAGCCGCCGCATCTATCAATGTACCTGATGAAATACCTTTTTATCAGCCCACGGGCAATGAAATGGAACTGTTTGAATATGCCTGGAAAAACAAATTACCCCTGTTAATAAAAGGCCCCACCGGGTGTGGAAAAACCCGGTTTATTCGGCACATGGCGGCAAAATTAAAACAGCCACTTTACACCGTTGCCTGCCATGACGATTTAACCAGCGCAGATTTAACTGGCCGACACCTAATTAGTGAAACCGGTACTTACTGGAATGATGGGCCACTGACACGCGCGGTGCGTGAAGGTGCAATCTGTTATCTGGACGAAGTGGTAGAAGCGCGCAAAGATACCACGGTTGTTCTGCACCCCCTGACCGATGACAGGCGCATTTTACCCCTGGATAGAACCGGTGAAATATTATATGCACCGGATAGCTTTATGCTAATTGTTTCTTACAACCCGGGCTACCAAAATTTATTAAAAGGCATGAAGCCCTCCACCCGACAACGTTTTGTCGCCATTAGTTTCGACTACCCCAATGCCAGTCTGGAAACACAAATCATTATTAATGAAACCGGCATAGAAAGAGAACACGCAGAAAAACTCGTCGACATTGCTAACGCGCTGCGCGCATTAAAAAATCATGATCTGGACGAAGCCGCATCAACCCGTCTGCTGATTTATTGCGCAACGCTGGTGAAAGATGGCTTTGGGTTTAGAGACGCCTGCACGGCTGCAATAATAGAGCCGTTAACCGATGATGAAGACACACTGCAGGCATTGCACGATATTGTTGATGCCTTTGTTGGACAGGACGATTAATAGATTTAAAGTTAATTCGGTGATTTTAAAAGCGCCCGTCAGCTGAGACATTAGCGATAATAATTCAAGCTAACAAAAACAGGAAACACCCTAAATTAAAAAACTCAGAATATGCTAGCGCCAAATACTAAGACTCAACGTATTCGAAACCTGGGACAAATAGCGTTCTTCACCCTGTTTGTGATAACCCCTGCGCTGGATATTTTTCGATTAGATTTAATTCAGGGGCATTTTATTTTACTTGGCTTTAACTGGACACTGGGTTTGAATGAATGGCAACAGGGTAACGCCACTGCGGCACAGGCTTCACTCAATATATTACTGCGGGTTTTTCTACCCCTGCTTGCACTTGCCGGTGCATTTATAATCAGCAGCTATTACTGGGGGCGTCTGTACTGCGGCTGGTTATGCCCCCATTACACCGTAGTGGAAACCATTAACAGTTTAATGACCCGTGCCATCGGTAAACCTTCTCTGTGGGAAAAGAAAGAACTTCCCGAACTACAGCCAGATGGCTCTATACAAACACCCGAAAAAATTTATAAAGTAATCACCGCTTTAGCTATTGTCGGATTTGCCTTTTTATGGGCAGTGAGTTTTTTAACTTATTTACTGCCACCGAAAATAATTTATCATAATTTATTTTCCCTGCAACTGAGTTTTAATCAATCACTATTTATTGGCGTAGCCACCGTTTTATTGACCATTGAGTTTAGTCTTGCACGGCATTTTTTCTGTCGTTTTGCCTGTGCCGTGGGTATATTTCAAAGCTTATCCTGGATGAGTAACCACCATGCGCGGAGTATTCAGTTTGATACCTCAAGAGCCTCCGAATGCAAAGACTGTAATGAAGCCTGTGATAATGTTTGTCCCATGCGCCTGAAAAGTCGCACCAGTAAGCGCAAAAAATTTACCTGTACTACCTGTCTTGCCTGTGTATCCGCGTGCGAGCAGGTGCAAAATGGCGACTCATTACTGAGCTGGCAAAAACCCGACGCAAATGCACGCAGCACCACGCCGGTGATTGTTCCGCTAAAAATAAAGAGGACTAAGTAATGGAAGAGCAGGTAGGCGAACTCTGGCACAAACTGCTCTATAAAGTCACCGACCAGAGCCACCCGCAAGCAAAAGTAATGTTAAGCGAAATTAAAGGGCGCTTACTGATTTATTTAAGAGCCTTAAATAAAGACAATGGCCTTTCAATAGAACTGGCGGATAAACGCAAACATGCCCGGCAACGCAACTGGGTTCAAAAAATGGCGGGCAACCACCGTTACATTACTGCATGCTGGCGTGATACAGACACACTCTATCTGCCCGCAGACATTGCCATTTATAATAACCCGCAACTGAATAAGGACCTTTATTTTTGGCTGGCAGGTTTAAGCTCACAAATTCCGCAAGAACAACTTATGCAGGTTGACAGCTGGATCAGTTACAATCAGATTTTAACTTACCAAACTTTGCAACAGCACCCCGGATTAAAAACAAAATATCAGCGCCTGGTTAAAGCACATATTAAAACCCGGCCACAACTGGAAACATTACAGGGTAACGATCGACTTGCGGAAACAATCATTCGTGAAGCCCTGCTCAACCCGCAAATAAAACAACAACTGCCACAAACTAAATTTGAACCCGCACATATTCCCCTCTGGCTTTATCAGCCCCCGCAACAGAACAAAAAATCAATTAACCGAAATCAGGCGAATAATAATCAGCACAGTAAAAACCAGAAAGAAATTAAAGACATGGCACGAAAAAAGGCCCGCGAAGTTGAACCCAGTGAAGAAACCACCGGCTTGATTACCGTAAGAATGGAAAATATTTTTGCCTGGGGTGAACATGCTGCGGTTGATCGCTCACTGGATGATGAAGATGATTTGAACAACGCCGAAGATGCTGCCCGGGAAATGCATGAAATAGCCATAACCAATAATCAACGCGCCGCCTCTTCACATTTAAAATTTGATTTAGATCTGCCCTCCGCCGCTGAAGATGACATCGTTATCAGTGATGGAATATTATTACCCGAGTGGAATTATAAAAAATCCGAACTTGTTAAAAATCATTGTCGAGTAATCGAACTGCAAATAAAAAACCCGGGCAGCAGCGAACTGACTGCGCATTTAAAACAAACCGCAAAAAAACTTAAAAATCAGTTTCAGGCACTGGCCCCCGCCCGACACTGGCGCAATGGTCAGCAGGATGGCCAGGAAATAGATGTAGATCGCTGGCTGCGTTTTGCCAGTGACAAAAAAGCCGGCGCTGCTTCCGCCGATCAGTTATATAAAGAAATGCGCAGCGGCAAGCGCAATATGTGTTGTACCCTGCTCGCGGATTTATCCCTGTCTACCGATAGCTGGCTGAACAATGACTTTCGGGTTATCGATGTTATAAGAGACACAATGCTGCTTTTTGGAGAAAGTCTGCAGGCCACCGGTGACACATTTTCCATGTGCGGTTTTTCATCGCGCAAATGCGACCCGATACGCATTCATCAACTGAAAAAATTTAATGAAAAATACAACGGTATAACCCGGGGTAGAATTAATGCTATTAAACCCGGTTACTACACACGCCTCGGTGCAGCCATACGCTACACCACACAACAGCTCGTCAGACAAACCCAGAGTAATCGCCTGTTATTAATTTTAACCGATGGGAAACCCAACGATCTGGATCAGTACGAAGGACGCTATGGTGTTGAAGATACCCGCCAGGCCATACTCGAGGCCAGACGTCAGGGCCTGCAACCCTTTTGTGTAACAATTGACTCAAAAGGCAATGAATACCTGCCTTATATATTTGGCAGCAATAGCTATGTGGTAATTAGAAACCCGATTGAACTCCCCCGACGACTGCCGTTATTATATGCGCAGTTAACCCGTCATTAAATTTTTGTAATGAAATAAAAGAGCTTGTAAAACAGAGTAAAAGAACATGAAAAAAATCTGGTTTTATATTTCTATTCTACCCAGTTTGATGACATTTATCGGTCTAATACTGGTTTATATCGCCAATGCATTTTCATGGGGTGTCGAAATTAAGGTTCCCATTCCCATATTACTCGCATTGTTTTTTGCGGAAATTATCATGGTCATTTCAGGTCTGGGCATAGTCGCTTATATTAAATCCACCCCAAAAACAGCTACCGTTAAATGGCTGGGCATATGGAATACACTACTACTCATTAGCGCCTGCATTATTGGCTATAATATTTTTATGGTATTGTGACAGTAGGATCTATTTGAAAAATGTTACATTTATCATTTATTGATGTAGCGACAATAACACCCTTAAGAAATCAAATAACCAGGATGTAAAATGCAAACACCAACCGAGCAACAAGTTCAGCAAGCCTCCATCAACGCCATGGCATCAATTTTAAACATGACATTTTTACCAATACTGGCGTTTATTTATTTGCTTATTAAACTAATTCAATGCGATAAAAATACTATAGACCATTACCATGCACGTTTTGCCATTATTCTCAACCTGGCTGCTGCCCTGTCACTCATTATCGTTAGCGCTCTGATGATTATTTTAGGCGGCTTTGACTCCGCCTGGACATGGGTTTATGTAATTACTTACTTCACCATGGTACACACAGGGTTTATTATCGTTGCAGTTTGGGCGATGATTAGAGCCTGGTCAGGTCAGAAAGTCTGGGGCATAAACATGCAAACCTAACTTCAATTATCACTGACAATATTATATTTTTATAATATTGATTTGAATTTTAATTCGTCACAGGCATCTAATCTCGGTTCTCGACTCGCTATCTTTGGGTGTTAAGGTATTATCTTCTTGACTGGATGTTACACTACAGTCGCTTTATCACTAGACCCTGTTCATGATCTTTCTTATGAATATTTTTGTTTTAAAATTAAAATACATAAAATATAATGCAATGCATTATAAATATCGATAAACAAATTTATAAATAATTTTTTATTTAATGTGATATCTTAACCGAAATTCTATCGAAGCTACTTATGACCGTTAGCCTTAATTAAAAAATCACAATTCGGGATATATTAATCATGACAGATAATACTGAGAAAACAGATATAGTTACCAGGCCATCATTAAAATCGTGGAAACTATGGTTTTTAATTTATCCATCATTTGCAATCGCGGCACTTGGCGCCATCCCTCAATACATTAATGTCATAAAAGGCTTTTCAATGGGCGTAGATGCAAGCCAGGTTAGCTATGCTGAAATCCAGAATAATCTCTGGGTGAAGAATCAAAACTGTAACCCTACATTAAGCACAGTAACCACAAATGCAAACAGCCATGTATCTGTAGGTGCATGCCCCACTGGTGACATTCAGATTAATATTACGTTTCCCGATAATTCAAGAATTGTCCGCTGGTTTGGTTTTGATGAGTTAAAAAAAACAGGCTCATCAAACAATGATGTTTTTAAAGGCTTTGGGGTAAACCCCGCAGTAGCAGAACAGTTAATACCTTCAAAAATACAATTAGCCAGTTCAGATGACAAAATCATCTGTCAGAAGCTTTTGAAAAATGGAAAAATGGTTCGCATAATTAACACTGGAGATACTTGCTATAAGGAAACAATTAATACATATACGGGTAAAGTCGAAGAATATATTGAGGTGGAATGTAGTTCATCATGCTGAGAATGCCAACAGGACTGGATATTATTGGGCTGTAATTGTCAACAGGGCATGGACTCTTCTCATCACCACTAACCCGTCGGAGCCTGCGCTCTAAATAGGCTGAACCTGACCAGGCTCACATTCTGATTCCGCTGTGCCAACATGTTTTTAATTTACACGCACCACGTTACATTAGTTATACCTTCAACAATATTTTCAGCTTTCAGATAAGTAATTAATATACCCATCGGATGTATGTAATTATTCGCTGCGGTCTAATGCACTGGCAACTAGATATTTTGAAAACATAATATTTTATGAACTTTTTCATAGTTGAGGTTTATTCAGCGGTATTTTTATTGATCAGCTTAAATTAAACACTGTTTGTATCGTATTAACAGGCTCCATCTGTACCTCACTAAATTAAAAACCTGACAGCTTAAAATTACAGACTCACCTTGTTTATGAATTTAACTTTATTGCACAATAACATTATTAAATAATTTATCTAAAGAGTGAAGTTACACAAGTTTTCAGAAGTTAATTCATGCTGTATTTATTAATCTATTAGCTAGACTATCATTATTTAATAAAATACTGTTTTTGTGAAACAATTCGATCTAATTATTTTTACAACTACTTATAATTGTAATATTCCATCATAAGTAACTAGCTATAATATTTACAAATAATGGAATATAACGATCTATTTTAACTACAGGAAAATAATATGAAAAATGTTATCACTGCGTGTGTTATTGTTGCTTCTTTAGCTGGTACTAGTCAGGTTTTTGCTAAAAATGATATTTACAATATGGTAGGCACCTGGAAATGGGAAGGTTTCACTATTAAGGTAAATAAGTGCGATGCAACAGATGTCTGCGCTGAAGTTCTTACCGGACCTAAGAATGTTGGTTTACAGATGATAAAATCTAAACTTACATTATCAGGTGATAGTTTTATGGGTAAAATTGCCCACCCTCAAACCGGTGATACTTACAATTCAAAGCTAAGTATGGCCGATATTAACACCTGGCACATTGATGGCTGCACTAATAACAATGTTTGTGCTAGTGGTGATTTTACCCGAATTAAATAATTACCAAAATTAATTATTAGTATGTGCACAAAAAAATGCCCGAATATAATATTCGGGCATTTTTTAAGTCATTCCATGTTTTACACTTAACATTCCCTGCATTAATTTACACGCTAAACCAATCAACTACTATGACTTAGCAGGTTCATTAAGCCCGCCAACAAATTTTAAGATAAAACCTATAACCAGAAACACCAGACCTACCTGCCAGAAACTAACCAGAATAAATTCAAACTTACTTGAATCACCAAAATTAATGGTTGGCGGCATGCTTAAAAAGTACCCGGCAAGCTGTGCGGCCAGAAAAAATCCTGATGCCATTAAAACAATTTTTCCTGACCAGGAAATCATCTTTTTATTCTTATGCTTAAAAGCAATATTTGAAATTATAAAAATAAAACCCAGTACGGCAATCACTACACTAAACCACATAAATGGTTTCATTGCCGGCATCATAGCTACCATAATATCTATCATTGTATCCTTCATTATTTCTCCCCTATATTATTATTTATTGATGATAACGTATAAATTTTGTGCAGGTTAATATGAATTTACAATAGTTGAAACAGATCACAATATTTGTCACTCACATATTGAGGAATACCCCTAATAACTCGTCCTTATGTTTAAAATATAAATATAATAAATCAGACTCTATTCATACATCGATTTTTTCAACTCATAATGCTCATCCATGAGCTTTTCTCTACACTCTCTGTACAAAATTATTTAACTAAAATGTAAATATAAAATTATGACAAAAGCGGATTCACATTAATTCCTCCGTCAATATTGTATTCTCCTCCAGTTATGAATGAAGCATCATCAGATGCCAGGAATGCAACCAGATTAGCAACTTCTGCTGGCTCGCCAAAACGCTTTAGTGGCACCCTGTTTTGAACTGCACCTGCAAACTCATTTAACTGTGCTTCAGGCATGCCTGTTTTACCAAAAATAGGCGTTGTAACGGGTCCGGGGTTTACCGCATTAACTCGGATTTTTCTCGGTGCTAACTCCGTTGAAGCGGTTCGTGTGTAGGAATTTAATGCTGCTTTTGAAGCTGCATATATTGAAGTATTTGGCATACCGGTATAAGCATTTATCGATGAAAGATTAATAATTGATGATCCGTCATTTATAATCGGCAAAAATTTTTCAATGGTGAACACGGCGCCTTTAAAGTTGATTCCCATTTGAGCATCAAATATTTCTTCAGAATTCTGGCCAACGGGTACAGGTGCAAATATACCTGCGTTTACAAATAATACATCGACATTTCCATAATCCCGTTTAACCTGGTCAACTAAATTATCAATAGCCGACAGATCACTCACATCCGCAACAAGTCCGGCGACCCCTAACTCACTGGCTGCAGCATTTACCCTTTCAGCTGATCTTCCTGTAATAATGACACTGGCCCCTTCTTCCTTAAATTTTTTAGCCGTCGCATATCCTATACCACTATTACCACCTGTAATTACTGCTATTTTTCCGTTTAAGTTACTCATATCTCTACCTTTTATTATCTAAATTAGAAAAAGATTATATATGTACCAATCGGTACATAATTGACAATCTAAACTGATCGGTTCACAATTGCAAGTGAATATTCCAAGCGTTGAGGTGAATTTATGAATGCAGGCCGTCATCGTTCCTTCGATATGGAGGTTGCACTTGATAATGCGATGCAAGTATTCTGGACAAATGGTTATCCAGGAACGTCACTAGCAGATTTGACCCGTGCGATGGGAATCAACAAATCCAGTATGTATACCGCATTTGGAAACAAAGAGGCGTTATTTAAAAGTGCGCTTGAAAGATATGTTGAGAAATATGGGCTACTTCATAGCGAGCAACTTTTTATAAGAAACAGGAGTTTACCTAAACGAATTGAAAATTATTTAACGTCTATTGCAGAAATGGTAACCGACGAGAATTTACCCAGTGGTTGTCTAATGTGTATCAGCACCTGCGAAGCAGCCGGAACCTGCCTTCCTTCTACTGCCCTGCACGCAGTTAATAAAATTAATGAAGTAACAAAATCTTCTTTTATAAAATTTTTTAAAGCTGAAAAAGCGGCGGGCAATATTACATCTAAAAATACGCCCATCTTGATGGCAAACTACCTTATGACTTTACAATATGGCCTTGCGGTAATGGGAAGAAATGGTGCGAGCCTGAAAGAACTATTGGGTGTTATCGATTTTTCAATTTCGAAAATTTTATAATGAAGTTTTGTGATTCAGATATTTTAGGCAAATCTAAATCGAGGCACTGATTTTAGCCTACTTGATAGGTGTAACCCTGATAAGAACAGCCTGGCAAGAACATCTCTGAAAAGATGACAGTATTGCCTTTACTGAATACAATATAGAAAAGAGAAAAACAGCAAAAGCGCGCTATATAAGAATGGGGGGGAGCAAAAGTTCCACTTATTATTATGGACAAAAAATACATGACAGGATTCAGTGTCAGGTTTTTTGATGACATGTATAAATAAATCATAGGCATAAAACATGAACACAGTTTTAACACTTATCACAGGTCTGATGACACTGACACTCTCCAGTTTCATTTGTGCAGGCGATTTAAAACCGTTTCAATCGGACGGTTGCAGTTCGTTTCCCGATGGCACATTAAATGAAAATAAATTATGGTTAGCGTGCTGTACTGAGCATGACAAAACCTACTGGAAAGGTGGCACATACCAGCAAAGAATTGTTGCGGATGAAGCTTTAAGAGCATGTGTTGAAAAACAGGGTGAAGCTGAAATAGCCAAACTAATGCTTGCCGGGGTGCGAGTTGGTGGTACACCTTATCTTCCTACCACTTTTCGATGGGCATATGGCTGGCCGTATTTAAGGGGGTATAAGGCTTTAACAGATGATGAAATTATGCAGGTCGAATCTATGCAAAAAAAAACATCAAATAATTAAGTATTAGCAATAACACCCTTCAACTAAATCTCTTTTCACTAAAAACCGCAAACATTATCAACTCAGTCTGACTATTATAAGCTTACTGTAGTTGGAGATCATTGATGAAAAAGACCACGAGCGATAGCTACCGACGCCGACTAAGCCGTGTTATCGATCACATACACGACAATATTAAATCGGAACTGGATGTAAACACGCTTGCCGAAATTGCCTTTATGTCACCGTATCATTTTCATCGAATTTACCGAGAGTTAATGCTTGAAACCGTTAATGCAACGGTAAGACGACTTCGACTTCAGAAAGCGGCGATTGACCTCATTCGAACAGATCAATCAATTCAAACCATTGCACATGAGGTTTCATACAGTAGCAGCGAAGCTTTTAGCCGGGCTTTCAGCAAACAGTTTGATATGTCACCCATTGAATATCGAAACACTAAACAGAAAGATAGTAAATTCGATGAACCCTTTATTACGATGTTACCAACCGATAAAAAGAGGTATGAAAGAATGTTTAATGTAGAGGAGTTAGAACTTGATGAAATACATTTGGCGGGATACTCGCACAAGGGTGATTATATGAAAAATGCAAGCGCCTTTGATAAACTCATTATGAACGCGGCCAGTCAGAATTTACTGAATGAATACAGCCGCATATTTGGCATTTACTATGACGACCCAAAGTCGGTGGATGAAGATCAACTACGCTCAATGGCATGCTTAAGCGTAGATAAGTCACAGACTGTTGAGAATGACATGCAACGATTTGTCATTCCCGCGGGTAAATATGTTTCGATATTATTTAAAGGTCCCTACCCTGAATTAGAAAGGCCCTACAACTGGTTATTTGGCGAATGGATACCGAACAATAATCTGCAAGCAGCTGATTTTCCACCCTTTGAAGAGTACTTGAATAACCCGAAAGAAACACCACCAAATGAGCTACTTACGCGCATTTATTGTCATCTTGCTTAAGTTCTACACATAACTAGTACCTGAATTTCCAACCCAGATTGAGGCTACGTGGACATTTGTTAAAGAGCCTGCCTTATCGGGTAGCGATGACAGCACCTGATTAACAGGGAGTAATAACTGAAAAAACTAAACTGATTTTATAAGGTAAATACAAAACTCAATTCAGTATAGGTACTCGAACAGCTGACAAATGAGGTTTCTGTACAATCCTGCAGTTCTGTATAAACCGCGCCAATTCCAACGTAGGCTTTTTCACCTACGGGTGAATAAAAACCTGCGCGATAACCAAGTGAATTTGTGTCATCAAGACCATCAATAAATGTCCGGTTATAAAACATACCCAGGTATGGCTTCACTGATGAGCGATTATCAAACACGTAAGTTAACTTTGGTGTCACTTCATAAATTGAAGGCTCTCCTCCCGTCCAGAAATTAACATCCAGCCCCACCTGAAAACCGTCTGTAATAAAATACCCTGCCCCTAAACCGACCACCAGATAGTCTTCTGTATAAAGCTGTCCGCTCCCAATTGCCAGTGTCCCGGTTAACGTTTTTTTATCAAATGAACCAGCATTAAGCTGGATTGGAATTAATGATAGTGAAAACAAAAGAAAGCTAACTGGAAACATTCTGTTAAACGATATTTTTTCCTGGAGATTTTTTTCCTGGAGCATTTTTTTCTGGAGCATTTTTTCCTGGAGCATTTTTTTCTGATAAGGTTTTTTCATTCTGTCATCCCATTATTAGTTTTAATTTAAGGGCACCTCTAAAAATAGATTATGACCTCTGCTAGCCCTGAAACATACATAATATTGAATTTTTTATAAACAGAAATTTTTCGCTAATAAAGCATCGGAAATTCACGGCGTATTTTATCGATTGCTTCATAAACCTCTTTCGACAGTTTAAGGGAAATCGATTCGATATTATTTTTTAACTGTTGCATATTTGTGGCACCAATTAATGTTGATGTAACAAAGGGCTGATCATTTACAAATGCCAGTGCCATCTGGCAGGGGTCAAGGTTATGCCGTTTAGCCAGATCGACATAATGCTGTATTGCCGCATCGGTTCGGGGATGCACCCGGTGCTCTGGCCGGGTTTCAATTGTAATGCGTGCACCTTCGGGGCGCGCACCATTTAAATACTTGCCACTTAACATGCCTCTGGATAGTGGTGACCAGGCGAGTAATCCACAGTCTTCATGAATAGCTATTTCACCTAAATCCGGCTCAAAATGACGACATAGTAATGAGTACTCGTTTTGAATAGCCGCGATGCGTGGCAGATTATTTTTTTCCGCCAACTGCAGCCATTTTGTCATACCCCAGGCGGTTTCATTCGATAAACCAATGTGTCGAATTTTTCCTGCTTTTATTAAATCCTGCATTGTATTTAACACTTCAAGAAAATTATCTTCTTCCGCCTGCACATCAAAGTTTGGTGCAAAACTCCAGATTTTACCAAAGTGATAAGACCCCCTGTTGGGCCAGTGCAATTGATAAAGATCGATGTAATCCGTTTGCAATCTTTGCAGGCTGCCTTCTACTGCTAGCAAAATATTTTTTTTATCGATGACACTATTACCACCTCGCACCCAGGATAATCCCGGTCCAGCTATTTTAGATGCCAGTATAACTTTGTCACGATTTTTTCTTGAGGCAAACCAGTTACCGATAATACTTTCGGTTGTGCCAAAGGTTTTTTCACTCGGGGGAATGGCGTACATTTCAGCCGTGTCGAAAAAGTTTAGCTCCTGCTCAATGGCATAATCCATTTGCTCAAATCCCTGTGCCTGATTGTTTTGCAGGCCCCAGGTCATGGTGCCTAAACCGATAACGCTGATATTTAAATCTGTACGACCTAATTTTCTGTATTCCATCGCGATTTTCTCAATTGTTAGTTTTATACCCTCCCCTGGTAAAAAAAGAGGGTAAGGAGAATTTAATCGGTATAGATTATATCATTTTAAATTTATGTATAACGTAATCTTTAATTTATCTTTCCGAAAAAATTCCAGGGCTATATTAAGATCAATCTTTCAGGCCGGTCTTTTTACAGAAAGGATCCATATACTAAGACACTTTTTCAAGCTGCATTAACATTCCATTATTAAACACCTCTGCTCTGCCACAGGCATTTAAAACAGCCTGAAAAGAAGCCTTAACAATATCACCACTTTTTGCAACAGCGCACACTCTTTTTCCATTTACATTGAGCTGAACATAAGCAACCGCCTGTGCATGTTCGTCTTTGCCGAGGCTATGTTCATTATATTCAATTAATACCAGTGACTGTTTAAGTGTCTCACTCAAAGCGCCTACAAACGCATCTAGCATTCCATTGCCCTGACCATTAATATTTAATGTTGCACTCTTAAATATTAATGTTGCTTTTAACTGATCACAGTTTTTTTTATGTGATGCTGTGTAGCTCTCAAGCTGCATTGCATCATTTACGTCTATATAGGTAGCATTAAACAATTCAGCAATACTGTCAGCAGACATTTCCGTTTTCTGAATTTCAGCCTGTGCCTGCACATATGGGCTAAAATCCACCTGCAACCAACGGGGAATTTGCATCTGGGTTTGCTGTTTCATCACATACGCAACGCCACCTTTTCCCGACTGACTATTAATACGAATCACTTCCTGATAACTACGCCCGATATCTCGCGGGTCAATCGGCAGGTAGGCAATATCCCAGGCATCTCCCGGTGCATAATTATTTAAACACTTGTTAATTGCATCCTGATGACTACCGGAAAATGCGGCAAACACCAGCTCCCCTGCATAGGGATGGCGAGGGTGCAACTTCAACTGCGTGCATGATTCAACCGCGTGAATAATACGATCCATATTTGAAAAGTTTAATTGCGGATCAACACCACGGCTGTACAAATTCATTCCCATAGTCACGATATCCATATTACCAGTACGCTCACCATTACCCAACAGTGTGCCTTCTATTCTGTCCGCACCCGCCATCACCCCTAACTCGGCGGCGGCAATTCCACAACCCCTGTCATTGTGTGTATGCAAACTAATAATAATGGCCTCACGGTTTTCAATGTGATCGCACATCCACTCAACCTGATCTGCAAAAACATTGGGGGTTGTCATTTCTACAGTAGCGGGTAAATTAATAATCACCGGGTTTTCAAGCGTCGGCTGCCAGACATTATTTACCGCATTACATACCTCCACCGCATATTCAATTTCGGTGCCGGTGAAACTTTCCGGTGAATACTGAAACTGCCAGTGGGTTTCAGTTTGTTGCTGTGCATATTGTTTTACCCAGTTTGCCCCCTGCACCGCCAATGCTTTTATCTCATCTTTTGATTTTCCAAAAACATGCTGGCGCTGCACAGTTGAAGTTGAATTATACAAATGCATAATGGCACGTCTTGCACCTTTTAAGGAGTCAAAACTACGCGCAATTAAATCTTCACGTGCCTGGGTTAGCACCTGAATGGTTACGTCATTCGGAATTAAATTTTCTTCGATCAACTGGCGTACAAAATCAAAATCCATTTGCGATGCGGCGGGAAAACCCACTTCAATTTCCTTAAACCCCACGTCCACCAACATAAAAAACATCTGCAGTTTTTGCTCCGGTGTCATCGGTTCAATCAGCGCCTGATTACCATCACGAAGATCAACACTACACCAGTGGGGTGCGTGACTTATAACCTGATTAGGCCATCGACGGTCATTTTTTTCCATGCGGGGGTAAGCCGGATATTTGCGGTGATCGAAAGTTGACATGGTTATCCTCATTGCATATGCCGTTAAAGAAGGTTAATTTAAAGCAATTATAACTAGAAACATGGGGATAATTAATGCAAATACGCCCTATCTACACAACAAAAGTAGTGACTAATTTCAAATTTATGCTATTTTATAGTTTATTAAACCATTTCAAAAGGAATGCCTTTGCTCAAGCTGGACAAAATAGACAAGCGCATTTTGCAGTTAATGCAGCGCAATGGACGCATCAGCAACCTTGAATTAGCTGATCAGGTCGGGCTTTCACCCACTCCCTGCTCACGCCGCGTTAAACGCCTGGAAGAATCGGGCATCATCGATCGGCATGTCACCCTGCTCAATCCACGGGTACTTAACCTGGATTTAACCGCCCTGATTGGTATTGAAATGGACCGACACACACCGGACCGATTCGAAGGTTTTGAGGCCGCCATTGCGGACATGCCGGAAATTCTGGAGTGCAGCATTGTCACCGGTCAGGCGGCGGATTATTTACTAAAAGTGGTGGTGCGGGATATGCGTCACTATGAAACTTTTTTGCTGGATAAACTCACCCGCCTTGAAGGGGTACGCGGCGTTCACTCCAGCTTTGTGTTGCGTAAAATTATTGATAAAACAGAATTGCCGGTGCTGTAGCGTTCCCATCCTGCCTTTCCTGTATCAATTTAAATTAAATTTTAGTACGGCGCTCCACCGCCATAACCATCTCCATGCTCATCATTTTGCATTTCATCATCTGGCATAATTTTCATTAGCCAGTCGAAGTTATCACTGGCGAATTTTTTATCCGCTTTAGTCACCGTTTTTGCCGCTTTCTTCATTTCAAGCTGTTGCACTTTCATTTCCTGCAACTGAGCTTTCATGCCTGCAATCATACTCTCCGGCATGCCATTTTGTTTCATCATCTTAATATTTTCATCAAATGACTTTTCTATATTTTGAAGTTGTCCCTTTGATTCTGCGGGCATTTTCTCGATTTGCACAGCATACATGCTCCCCATAAGACGAATGGAAACATCAAAAAAATCCTCAAAACTGGAAAAACCATTCGCAGATAAAACCGAGCGAATATCAGAACTTGCTCTGGAAGAATCGATGTAATCAATTATTTTATCTTTATCAGACAGGCTAAATTCATCCAGGCGCTTGAACTCCTGGGGGTATTTAGCTTCAAGGGTATCGAGTTTATCTGATGCGGCATAAAACGATGTGACTACTTCCCGACTTAAGGGCTGGCCCGCAAAAGCCAGAATCGGCTGCATTATAAGAACAATAGCTAGAATGATTTTTTTCATTTTTATCTCCATGATTATTTCCTTGTATTTCTCTGTTATACCCTGCAAATTGTAACTGATTTGTAATCCAGCGAATATGATGCAGTTCAAATTAAAAATCATAAATAAGCAAATATAGTTTTACTTCTTCAACACAGCGGTTTGCACCACTTCAAACTCATCAAAGGAATTTTCCAGGTTGCGCCTGAACAATTGCTTTGACCAGTTTTCCAGCCCTTTGGGTTCAGCTTCTTTTTTTAGCACACTGGCAACCACATCTAACTTAACTGTATTTGGGGTGTAATGCTCAACTAAAGCCTGCCAGGCATTTAACTGATTGGCGCGTACACCGGGCATAGTATAAGAGGTGCACTTAACCGACTGAAAACTTAATTCAGAAAAAAATTCACGTAGTTTTTTATTCACCTCTTCACGCACAAACTTACAGGCAAACCAGGAAATAGTTTCAATAGCATCCAGTAAATCTTTGTCTATATCTCCCTGTTTTTCTAAAAAATCCAGTGCGGGAAAATAGCTCAGGCCATGTTTTTTTACGGCGCTAATTACCTGCTCGGTTAATGCTTCACCGACCACTTCCGCAGATGATGGCAGGTGTCTCTCTAAAAATTCATGGGGAACTTTTACCTGCAATGTAATATGAATTTTTGTTATGTGTAGTGATGGCATAATGGTTTTATTATCTTTCTTCACTTTCGTACATTAAAATATACGATGCGCAATTAAGACCCTGATCAAATAGAAATTTAAATACTCACACCCAATATGGTCTGTATCGCCACCGAAGCGGCAATGGTGCGATTATCCGCGCCGATTTTTGGATACATTTGCTCTAAATGCTTATTCACAGTACGCGGACTCATCTGTAAAATTTCTGCAATTTCCCGATTGGTTTTCCCGTGTGCCAACCATAATAACACTTGCGCTTCGCGAGAGGTAATGGATAAACTTTCCTCTAAAACCGCCGGATCTATTTCAACATTAGGTGAATGTATTTTTAATAAATACTCATCCTCTTCTGACTGCTTAAAATAGCGCACCGTCAACACAATATTCTGTTGTTGTAATGGCAGTGCCAGATCGTGCCCACTCTGCCCGTTTGGGAGCCAGCGGCTTAAGCGGTCACTTAACTCAACCGACTCACTGTTTTCATTTTGATATTGATTTAACAAGGTTTGCGCTTCCGGTGTTGCCCACAATATTCTGCCACTTTTATCAATACAAAACACATGCTGGCGCATCGCATCCAGCGCTTTCTGCGCCTCAATTAACATACGCGAGCTGCTACTGTGCTGACGAATGCGTACCAGTAATTCATCCGGATGGATGGGTTTGATAATGTAGTCATTACCTCCGGCATCAAAGGCTTTTACGATGTGTTCAACTTCGCTCAGGCCGGTCATAAAAATAATGGGGACCAGCGGTAATTTTTTACGAATTTCCCGCGCACATTCAAAACCGTCCATTACCGGCATTATCGCATCCAGTAAAATAACTGAGGGTGTAATTTGCTCCAGCACATTCATTGCCTGCTGACCGTTCAGCGCAATTAACACCGCAATACCGGCTTTATCTAATGCCATATTAATCATGCCCAGTGATTCCGGTGAATCATCTACCACCAGCACGGTGGTTTTATCATTAAATTTTTGCATTATTTTGCATCGCCTTCCTGCATAAGTAATTTGTCGATAGCCTGCACAATTCCATCCAGATCACACTTATCTGCTAAATGTCGTAACGGTTTTATCCACTGTGCGCGGGGGGTTTTCTGTTCAAGTTGCTGTGTGCATTCGAGCACACCTTTTAAATATCCAATTTTTGCAAACTCTCTTAATGAGGTAATCAGTTTTGCATCCGGGCGATTATCTTCGCAATCGTGTTCTTCTATCTCACTGTCATTAATGTTTTCTAACGGCTCCGCATTAAACCAATGCAAATCTAAACAACGCTGCAACTGTTCCAGTAATTTATCCAGCCTTACCGGTTTGCTGATGTAGGCCTGATAGTCTGCATTTTTCTGTGTCTGCTGTGCATCAACATATGAGTCGGCAGACAGAATAATCGCCGGCACATTGATACTGCGTTCACGTAGCGCTGCAAGCAGTTGCCAGCCATCCATACCCGGCATGGAAATATCCAGCATAAATAAATCAATTGACTGCTCATCTAATAACTGCAAAGCCAACTCTGCGGACGCAGCCTGATGAATAATAAAACCCAGTGGCTGCAGTAAGTCATAAATTAAATTTCGATGACTGCTTTCATCATCCACTACCATAATCTGTTGTGGTCGCTCTAAATACCCTTTAATATCCGCCTGCTTCTGGCTTACTGCCAGCACTTCATTAACACAGGGCAAAAACAGTTTTAAACAAAACGCCGTGCCTTCTCCCGGCTCACTGTTCAGCTGCAAATCCCCGCCCATCATTTCCACAAGTAAACGACTAATGGATAAACCCAGACCGGTACCGCTCACCAGTGATGACTGCTGACTCTGCACCCGCACAAAAGGCTCAAAAATTCTCTGCTGGTCGGTTTGCGCAATGCCAATGCCGGTATCTTTTACTTGCATAATGGCAACCTGATTTCGGTAACTGATATTCAGCTTAACATTACCCTGCGCCGTAAATTTAATGGCATTGGAAATCAGGTTAAGCAAAATTTGTCGAAGACGTTTTTCATCGGTGGAAACAAACTGTGGCACCTGTGCTTCGCAGTGCATAATAAAATCAAGATGCTTACTTTCAGCCTGCGGTCGAAACATATCGTCTAGCTGTTGCACCAGTGCGCGCAAATCAACCGTGTCACGATGTAGGTCAAGTTTACGCGCTTCAATTTTTGAAATTTCCAGCAAGCCTTCAATCACATCCGATAAATGTTCACTGCTGCGTCGAATTACCGTGGCCACTTTCTGATTTTTTTCTGAAAGCTGCGAATCGGTTTCCATTAACTGGGCATAACCAAAAATGGTATTGAGCGGTGTTCTCAACTCATGACTGACACCGGATAAATATCTCGACTTGGCCAGGTTTGCCGAGTTTGCCGCATCCCGCGCCTGGGCCAGCTCAACCGCTGTTACTTCATGGGCACTGACTTCCTGCGTTAATAACTCCGCCTGTAACTGGGTTTCTTTTAAAGCAATGCGGGCGCTATTCTGTGCGAGTACATAAAGCCAGATTAGTACGCCGGTTAATATCAGAAACAGAAAAAACACCTGCCATAATGTGCCGCTAATTAATGCCTGGTCAACTAATGTTTTTTCGCTTTGCGCATAAAAAACAATACTCAATAAACCGGCAATAATACCCGCGGTAATAAAAAATATCGCCAGATAATGCCCGGTAACCGAATGCAGTTGTTGGTTAACAGGCACCGGTAAAATACGGCTGAAAAAACCTGATGTCTGTGCAGCAAGATGAGCCTCCTGACGACACTGGTCACCACAGCGTGCATCCAGTGCACAGCATAGTGAACAGATCGCGCCCACATAGCTCGGACAATGAATCATGTCTTCATGATCAAATGTGTTTTCGCATATTTTGCACTGTTGCCGTGGCGCACTAGGCTGATGTTTATCTTCTGCACGCGCCAGATAATAACGCCCACCCGTTAACCAGCCAATTAACGGCACGGTTACAAACGGAATAGACAATGATAGAAAGGCCGCCAGGGCTTCCGCGGTGATGCCCAATAGCCCCATATTTGCGAAAATCCCAACGCAGGAAGCAATCACCATCGAGACAACACCCACCGGATTTATGTCGTATAAGTACCCCCGACGAAATTCAATATGCTTCGGGCTTAGTCCCAGGGGTTTGTTAATCACCAGATCCGCGACCACACTGCCAATCCAGGCCACCACTAAACTGGCATAGGTGATGAGAATGGTTTCGAAGGCCTGATATAGCCCCAGCTCCATCAGCATTAATGCAATAGACACATTAAAGACCAGCCACACCACCCGTCCCGGATGACTGTGGGTGAGGCGCGAGAAAAAATTGCCCCAGGCAATCGAACCCGCATAGGCGTTGGTTACATTGATTTTAAGCTGAGAGATAATCACAAAAATACCCGCCAGCCACAGCGCTATATCTGGATTGACGGTGATATAGCTAAACGCCACCGTATACATATGGGCCGGGTCACTGGCCAGCTCGGCGGGCAAACCGTGCTTTAGTGCAAGCACCGCCAGAAATGAACCGATAAATAACTTAATAACCCCGAACACCACCCAACCGGGCCCGGCCCCAATCACCGCCATCCACCAGTGGCTTTTGCGGCACTCACTCTTATCCGGTAAAAAGCGTAGAAAATCTACCTGCTCTCCATTTTGCGCTATCAGGGGGAAAATCACCGCCGCGGCCGCACCAAAAAGGAACAGATTAAATGACTGACCATCACCATGAAGCATGCCTGGCTCAGCCCCGGAAAAAGTCATCCAGTCTGCAAAGGCAGTGGATTCATTCAGTCCGATATAAATCAGTGGCAGTATTTGCAATATCAGCCACACGGGTTGCGTCCAGGCCTGAAAGCGGGAGATACGGCTGATGCCGTGGGTTACCAGCGGAATGATGGCCACTGCGCTAATAACATAGGCCAGCGATAGCGGGATGCCCAGCATCATATGAATCGCCATGGACATAATCGCCGCCTCAAGGGCAAAGAAAATAAACGTAAACGAGGCGTAAATCAGCGATGAAATAGTCGAGCCAATATAGCCAAAACCCGCGCCACGGGTGAGCAAATCAATATCCACGCCATATTTGGCCGCATAGTATGACAGGGGTAAACCGGACAGAAAAATAATCAGCCCCACCACCATAATCGCCCAGGCTGCATTACTAAAGCCATAGCTCAGGGTAATGGCTCCACCAATGGCTTCCAACGCCAGAAATGACACAATACCCAGCGCCGTATTGGCCACCGAAGCCACCGACCAGCGCCGTGCCTGTTTGGCGGTATAGCGCAGTGAGTAGTCTTCGAGGGTTTCATTAGCGACCCATTTGTTATATTCGCGCCGAATGAGAAGTGCGTCTTTTTTCATACTGATTTTATTTATGCCCTGAAGACATTAACTGCAGGCGTTCGCTTTATTTACTTTTAAATACCTCATAAGCAACTTCCGCGCCATGCGTCATTAGACGTATACCCCTGCGCCACTTGCCGCATTCTGCAAAAACGTTGCTGTGATTATACTCACACAACATGAGCCAGCCATAAAATCAAAACAGAGAATCTGACTACTGATATTTATCCTGGCTTATACCCTGAACTTTAACCGGCTCCAATTACGGACCTCAGCAACAGGAAACGAAAAATGCAAATGAAGAATCTGCAATTTAAAACCTTAGGCAAGTCGCTTCTCTTAAGCGCCGTTCTCGCAACGCTTAGCACGCCGGCTTTCGCAGCAGGAAAAATTAAAATTGATGATACCAAATGGGTTAGCTTTGGTGCCGGAATACGTACTTCGGTTTCATCTGTTAGTGATTCAGCCCCTGACGGCTCAAGCCGTGCCAGCAATTTCAATTTAGAAAATATGCGTCTTTATGTTTCCGGTCAGGTTTCAAAAGATTTTAAATTCTATTTCGGCACGGATAAAATGTGGGGCGAATACGGCGTACTGGATGCCATTGTTCAATATGAGCCAGGCGAAAAATTTAATGTATGGATGGGCCGCATGTTGACACCCGCCGACCGAATTGAAATGAACGGCCCGTTTTATGGCCTGACATGGGGACAATACACGGTTCCACTTTATCCGTCTGATAATGATATTAGCAATGGTGCAAATGGTGTTGCCGGTACTTACGGTCGTGACGAAGGTGTTACCGTCTGGGGTAGCTTTGATAAATTTCAATATGCAGTCGGTATTTTCGACGGTTATAGCGGTGATGAAAATCAAAGTGATGCGCCTCTATATGCGGCACGTTTTGCCTATAACTTTATGAGCAAAGAATCTAACCCGGGTTATTACACCAGCAGCACCTACTTCGGCAAAGGCGGTGATATTTTAACACTGGGCGTTTCTGCTCAATCACAAAGTGATGGTTACGGAACCGTTGCAAATTCCGGTTCATTCAGTGGCTATGCAGTTGATCTGTTTTTTGAAAAACCAATGTCTAATAACGCTGCGATTACCTTCGAAGCGGAATTTAAATCATTTGATGTTTCCGATAATGCCGTTAACTTTGGTGCAACCCTGTTTGACGGCGATGCAAACTTTGCCAGCCTCGCCTATTTGCTACCCGGTGAAACCGGTGCAGGCCAATTCCAGCCGTACCTGCGTAACACATCTAACAGCCCGACTGTAGGTGATAGCAGTTCATTAACTGAAGTAGGCGTTAACTACATAATTTCAGGACATAACATGAGATTAAACCTGAACTACACCACCGGCGATGCGAATGCCAGCGGCGCTAAAGGTGCTGATGTAGATGCAATTTTATTCGGCATGCAATTCCAGATATAAACATCCGACGAAAATAAATTTAAACATTCACAGGAATATTTATTATGAAAACTCAATTACTAAAAAAGTTAGCACTGGCCGCGGCCATTAGTGTTACCTCAATGGCCAGCACATCAATAACATATGCTGCCGACACCATTAAAGTGGGTGTACTACATTCACTTTCCGGCACCATGGCAATTTCAGAAACCACGCTGAAAGATACCATGCTTATGCTGATTGCAGAGCAAAATAAAAAAGGCGGTGTACTGGGTAAAAAACTCGAAGCCGTAGTGGTTGACCCCGCATCTAACTGGCCGTTATTTGCTGAAAAAGCCCGTGAATTAATTAGCAAAAACAAAACTGATGTTGTATTTGGTTGCTGGACTTCCGTATCACGTAAATCAGTTCTACCGGTTTTTGAAGAACTTAACAGTATTCTTTTCTACCCGGTTCAGTACGAAGGTGAAGAGTCATCTAAAAATGTTTTCTACACCGGCGCTGCGCCAAACCAGCAAGCCGTACCTGCGGTTGATTACCTGATGAAAGAAATTGGTGTGAAACGCTGGGTACTGGCGGGTACAGATTACGTTTATCCGCGTACCACGAATAAGATTTTAAAAGCCTATTTGAAATCAAAAGGTGTTAAAGATAAGGACATTATGGTTAATTACACACCGTTCGGTCATTCTGACTGGCAATCAATTGTGTCTGACATCAAAAAATTTGGTAGCGCAGGCAAGAAAACCGCCGTGGTTTCAACTATCAATGGTGATGCAAACGTACCTTTCTATAAAGAGTTAGGTAACCAGGGTATTTCTGCTGAAGATATTCCGGTGGTTGCATTCTCAGTGGGAGAAGAAGAACTTTCCGGTTTAGACACCAAACCTTTAGTCGGACACCTTGCGGCATGGAATTATTTCATGAGCAATGAGTCAGACGAAAATGAAGCGTTTATCAGCCAGTGGCATGAATTTATTAAAGACAAAAAGCGTGTAACCAACGATCCAATGGAAGCACATTACATTGGTTTTAATATGTGGGTGAAAGCGGTTGAGAAAGCTGGCACCACTGATCCGTCAAAAGTTCAGGACGCCTTAATTGGTATAGCGGTACCTAACTTAACCGGCGGTTACTCGGCAATGATGCCTAACCATCACATCACCAAGCCTGTACTAATTGGTGAGATTCAGAACAACGGCCAGTTTGATACGGTTTGGGAAACGTCAGGTTTAGTTACCGGTGATGCATGGTCTGATTACCTGCCCGGTTCACGTGACCTGATTTCTGACTGGCGTACTCCTTTATCTTGCGGTAACTATAACGTTAAGACTAAGAAGTGTAGCGGACAGAATTTCTAATTTTAAATTTAAAAAACACACTCTGTCGTATCTTCACAGACACCCAGTGCCTTAGAACATCAAAGCCACGGGGCGCCTGCCTAAGCAGGAGTGACAGAGTTTTTTTATTTGAATGGTCATCAAAGAAAGTTATTTTATTTCAACCTTCTTTGATTTTATGAATACAGCTTATTAAACATAATAGACTCCTGTGATATAAGCTGTATTCATTTCTTTAAAATATATAATTATTATTTCAACGAGAATGACGCGTAATGCAAAACAAAATAAGCGTTAATTTAAAAAAGTTAGCATCCCTGCTGGTAGTTTTCACTATACTATTCGCTTTTTCCCACAAATTATTCGCTGAAGATACAACACCTCTGGAAGAATCATGGAATATTCTCAGCACTAAAAATTACAGCAACAAATCACGTGCCATAGAAAACATTGCCAAACAAAATCCGCCTCAGGCTATTGATGCGCTCAAAGCCATGCTCGACGGCAAACTATTTTATTCAAAAATCGACAAACAACTTTTCATCATGCAGGAAGTTGCTGACAGCTATAATTTCACACATCTTTTTAACACTAAACAAATCACTCAGGATAACAGGCGCGGCTTTAAAAAAGTAAAAATAAACAATAAATTACGCCGTCTTATCCGCCAGTCACTGGCAAGCATGCAGCTTTATCACCAAGATGCCAGCGTTCGTTTAGCTGCGGTTAATGAATTCTTAAAAAACCCTCATCAGGAAGAAACACAAATCATTCTTAATTTAATGATCACTGAAAAAGACAAAAGTGTCATTAATGCTGCCAATACCCTGCTGGCAATTATCGATTTAAAACATGGAGATGAAACAGCGCAGAACGATGCTATTGAAGTATTAGCTCAAAGTTTAAACTCATCTGCAATGAATGCACTCAGCGACTACGAGACACCAAATAAAAAACTTAAGGTAAAAGCTCAATCTGCCATTAAAAAAATTAACGAAAAACGCAGTTATTATGCTAAAGCCGAAACCATTTTCTTCGGCCTGAGTCTCGGCTCTGTACTGGCATTATCCGCAATTGGCCTGGCCATTACCTTTGGTGTAATGGGTGTTATTAATATGGCTCACGGAGAGCTGATGATGATCGGCGCATACACAACTTATGTTGTACAGTTAATTATGCCAGAACAGATTGGCTTATCTATTATGGTTGCGATACCCGCTGCTTTCATTGTTTCCGGGCTTGTCGGCATTGCAATAGAGCGCAGTGTTATTCGGCACTTATATGGCAGACCACTGGAAACTTTACTCGCCACATTCGGTGTGAGCTTAATTTTACAGCAAACGGTACGCTCGATTTTTTCACCCTTAAATCGCAGCGTAGAAACACCCCAGTGGATGTCCGGTGCATGGCAAATAAATGATGTACTGGCATTTACCTGGAATCGTTTATACATAATAATTTTCTGCCTGTTAGTTTTTATTTCCTTAATACTGGTTATGAAAAAAACCTTACTGGGATTACAGGTACGTGCGGTATCACAAAATCGCAACATGGCACGGGCCATGGGCGTACGCTCGCAATGGGTTGACGCCCTGACCTTTGGGCTAGGCTCAGGCATTGCCGGTTTGGCCGGTGTGGCATTAAGTTTATTAACCAATGTCGGTCCGAATCTCGGGCAGGCCTACATTATCGATTCCTTTATGGTCGTAGTATTTGGTGGTGTTGGAAATTTATGGGGCACACTGGTGGCCGGCATGAGCCTTGGTGTAATTAATAAAATTTTAGAGCCCTGGGCCGGTGCGGTACTGGCAAAAATTATTGTACTCATCTTTATTATTATGTTTATACAGAAACGACCTAAAGGATTATTCCCTCAACGTGGCCGAGCGTCTGAGGATTAATGATGACAATGATAACAATTTTAAAAAACGACAAACCCGGCATCTGGTTGCTGAGCACTTTATTAGCCGTCAGTATTTTAATTCCATTGCTGAATTTAGTGGTACCGGAAGGCAATATTTTCCATATTTCGACTTACACTGTAACCCTGTTAGGAAAATATTTAACCTATGCCCTGCTCGCTTTAGCTGCAGATCTAGTGTGGGGTTACCTCGGTATTTTAAGTCTCGGCCACGGTGCTTTTTTTGCACTGGGTGGCTATGCCATGGGCATGTATTTAATGCGTCAGATTGGTGACCGAGGTGTCTATGGTGACCCGATACTACCGGACTTTATGGTATTTTTAAACTGGACTGAACTGCCCTGGTTCTGGCAGGGTTTTGATCACTTCTGGTTCGCAGCATTAATGATCATATTCATTCCCGGCCTGCTCGCATACGTATTTGGATTTTTAGCCTTTCGCTCACGGGTTACCGGTGTGTATTTATCCATTATTACCCAGGCCATGACCTATGCACTCATGCTGGCCTTCTTCAGAAATGAAATGGGCTTTGGCGGTAATAATGGCCTGACCGATTTTAAAGATATTTTAGGGTTTGATTTACGAGCCGACAGCACCCGCATCGGATTATTTTTAGCTTCCAGTGCTGCCCTGGCTATTGCTTATGTCATTAGCCGTTATATTGTTAGCTCACGCTTAGGCATAGCCTGTGTTGCCATTCGCGATGCAGAAAGTCGCAGTCGTTTTATTGGTTATCGGGTAGAAAATATCAAGTTATGGGTGTTTGTTTTTTCGGCGGTGGTTGCCGGTATTGCCGGTGCACTTTATGTGCCACAGGTGGGCATTATTAACCCCGGAGAATTTTCACCGTTAAATTCCATTGAATTAATCATCTGGGTTGCCATTGGTGGACGCAACACATTATATGGCGCCATTATTGGCGCACTGCTGGTAAACTATTCTAAAACTTATTTCACCGCTGCCCTGCCAGAAATATGGTTGTATGCACTCGGCGCATTATTTGTTTTAGTCACTCTATATTTACCGAAGGGTATTGTCGGCCTACAAGGTTTACGGAGAGTTAAAGTATGAATCCTGTTTCAAAACCCATAGAAGCATTCCGTAACTTTACTCGTCGTGACCAGGTATTTGATTTTTTAATTCAGGAACAGCCACCCGAACTGGATTTAAGTCATAATATTATTTTGTATCTGGAAGGGTTAAATAAAAGTTTTGACGGTTTTAAGGCCATCAACGATTTAAATTTATATATTGAAACCGGCGAGCTGCGCTGCATTATCGGACCAAATGGTGCAGGCAAATCCACCATGATGGATATCATTACCGGTAAAACCCAACCCGATTCTGGACGCGCCTGGTTTGGTCAGCGCCTGAATTTATTAGAGATGGATGAACCGCAAATTGCCGAAGCCGGCATTGGCCGAAAATTTCAAAAGCCCACAGTATTCGAAAATTTATCGGTGATACAAAATCTTGAACTGGCGATGCTGCAAATTAAAAAAGTCTGGCCACTACTGACAGCACGTTTAAGTGGTGAACAGAAAGATTTAATTGATGAAGTATTAAATATTATTGGCCTGCAAGCGTTAGCACCCGACCCGGCAGGCAAACTTTCTCACGGTCAGAAACAATGGCTGGAAATTGGCATGCTGTTAATGCAAAAACCCGCATTACTTTTGGTTGATGAACCGGTTGCTGGAATGACCCATCAGGAAATGGATCGCACAGCAGAGCTGCTCACAACTTTAGCAGGTAAACATTCTGTGATTGTGGTTGAGCATGATATGGATTTTGTGCGTTCAATTGCGAATAAAGTTACGGTTTTACATCAGGGTAGTGTACTGGCAGAGGGAACTATGTCACAGGTACAGGAAGATCCGCGGGTGGTTGAGGTGTATTTGGGCGAGTAATTTTCTGCTCTAATAGTATGGCTGAAATGACGGAATTTTTTAATTAACATGAAGAATTTAAATATTTTTATTTTATAAAATTGAGACTAAAAAATTGAACAACATGCTAAGCATCCACGGCCTTAACCAGTTTTACGGCCAGAGCCACACATTATGGGATATCGACCTCGACGTTCCGCAAGGTCAGTGCACCTGTTTAATGGGTCGCAATGGCGTAGGCAAAACCACACTGCTCAGCTGCATTATGGGTGCACTGTCACTTGAATCCGGTGAAATAAAGTATCAGGATACGGCACTGCATAAAATGCAAATGGAACAACGCGCAAAAGCCGGCATTGGTTATGTGCCACAGGGGCGTCAAATTTTTCCTTTACTCAGCGTAGAGGAAAATTTACAGATTGGTTTACCCGCACGCGCAGACAAAGCCAAAAATATTCCCGCGTTCATTTATGATATGTTCCCGGTATTAAAAGAAATGCGCCAGCGTCGCGGTGGTGATTTATCTGGCGGACAGCAGCAACAACTCGCGATAGGACGGGCACTGGTAATTGATCCGAAACTGCTTATACTGGATGAACCCACCGAAGGTATTCAGCCAAATATTGTTGCTGAAATCGGCGATGTTATTGGCAAACTGAATAAAGAGTTGGGGGTAACCGTGTTATTAGTTGAACAAAAATTACATTTTGTAAAAAAAGTCGCTGATACCTTTTGTATACTCGACCGTGGCAGGCGGGTTGCAAACGGAAACGTAGACGATCTTTCAGATGCTTTAATTAAGGAATACCTCACCGTATGAGCGCTGTTTTTTCTACTGAAGATGATACTGGCTGGAAAGCCTGTTTACAGTTATCGTTAAAAAAACAAACTGAAAAGACAGTACTGGGCAAGTGTGAACACTTCGGGCCACTGCGGGTACAACGACCCTTTTATCCGGAGGGTCATCTTGCACATATTTATATTTTACATCCACCGGGTGGCGTCGTTGGTGGCGACCAGCTGAATATCAAAATCAATGTACAACAAAATGCGCAGGCACTGTGTACGACCCCCGGATCCGGTAAGTTTTATTTAAGCGCGGGTGGGTGGGCAGAATTCAATCAGACGTTAAAGATTGAATCCGGTGCCAGCCTGGAATGGCTGCCGCAGGAAAATATTTTATTTGCGGGCGCTAAAGTAAAGACACGTACAAAAATTGAATTACAGGATGATGCAAAATTTATCGGCTGGGAAGTAAACTGTTTAGGCCGCCCGAGTAGCGGTGAAATTTTTGAGCATGGTGCTTTTGATTCACAACTTGAATTTTATCATAATCAAACGTTAATTCTGGTGGAGAATCAGCGTGTTCTCAATCAACAAATACTAACCGCAGCTGCCGGTTTACGAGGTCAGGCAATGCAGGCAACATTACTTGCCTTTCCCTGCAATGAAGATCATCTTAAAGCTGCACGACATACACTAACTGAATTAAATGCAACAACACTTTCTGCTGTGACACTGATTGATGGCTTGTTAGTTATGCGAGTGCTAAGTAATCAGAATGAAAATTTAAAACAGCAACTGATTTGCGTTTGGGAAACATTACGCCCTTTGCTACTTGGGCGTGATGCGGTTGCACCCAGGATATGGGCAACTTGAAAGAAATCCCCCTCAGTCCCCCTTTTTCTAAGGGGGAGGCTTTACTCCCCTTTTAAAAAAAGAGGGGCTAGGGGAGATTTACTCCCCTCTTAGAACAAAGAGGGGCTGGGGGAGATTTAATTTTTCAGACATACAAAAATATCACAGAAAACAGGAACCACCATGGACTTAACACCCAGAGAAAAAGACAAACTCCTGCTATTCACCGCCGCCCTGCTCGCCGAGCGTCGACTGGCTCGCGGTGTAAAACTGAATCACCCGGAAGCCATGGCTTACATTAGTGCCGCGATAATGGAAGGTGCCCGCGATGGTAAAACTGTGGCCGAGTTAATGAATGACAGCCGTCATATTTTAACTGCAAATCAGGTTATGGATGGCATTGCGGAAATGATTCAGGAAGTACAGGTTGAAGCGACGTTTCCGGATGGCACTAAACTGGTAACGGTACATCAGCCAATTACCTGAGTATAAAAATTAATAGAATAAAATAATATTATTTAATACACATAACCACCAGGAGCAAAAAAATGATTCCAGGCGAAATGAAAATCACCCGCGGTGAAATAGAAATCAACGCCGGTTGTGAAACCGTAACGGTAGAAGTTTCCAACAATGGTGACCGCCCTATACAAATCGGTTCTCATTATCATTTTTTTGAATCCAATAACGCACTGCAATTTGAACGGGATAAAACGCGCGGCTTTCGTTTGAATATTCCCGCTGGCACCGCAGTTCGTTTTGAACCGGGTCAAAATCGCACGGTGGAATTAGTTGCCTACGCAGGCAAGCGCGAAGTGTATGGTTTTCAGGGCAAGGTAATGGGCTCACTTAACACAACGGTGAAAAAATAATATGGAAAAATTAAAATGGCAACGATAAATCGACAGGCTTATGCAGAAATGTTCGGCCCCACCACCGGTGACAAATTACGTTTAGCCGACACAGAACTGTGGATTGAAGTTGAAAAAGATTTCACTAACTACGGTGATGAAGTCAAATTCGGCGGTGGTAAAGTTATTCGTGATGGCATGGGACAATGTCAGGCCATGGCAGCAGAAGTTGCCGATGTGGTTATTACCAATGCATTAATCATTGATCACTGGGGAATTGTAAAAGCCGACATCGGCATTAAAAATGGACGCATTGCCGCGATTGGCAAAGCCGGTAATCCTGATATACAAGATAACGTGGATGTTTTAATTGGCCCGGGCACTGACGTGATTGGCGGCGAGGGAAAAATTATTACCGCCGGCGGTATCGACGCGCACATTCATTTTATCTGCCCGCAACAAATTGAAGAAGCACTATCTTCCGGTATTACAACCATGCTCGGCGGCGGCACCGGCCCGTCCACCGGCACTAACGCCACGACCTGCACACCGGGACCATGGAATATTCATCGCATGTTACAGGCCGCCGATGCCTTTCCAATGAATTTAGGCTTTATGGGCAAAGGCAATGCGAGCCAGCCCGACCCCTTACGCGAACAGGTTGCAGCCGGCGCAATGGGATTAAAACTACATGAAGACTGGGGCACTACCCCCGCCGCCATTCGCAACTGTTTAAGCGTGGCGGATGAAAGCGATGTGCAGGTTGCGATTCATACGGACACATTAAATGAATCGGGTTTTGTTGAAGACACCATTGAGGCCTTTGAAGATAGAACTATCCACACCTATCACACAGAAGGTGCCGGCGGCGGACACGCACCGGATATTATTCGTGCCTGTGGTTTAAATAATGTACTGCCCTCTTCCACTAACCCGACCCGACCTTACACGGTTAATACCATAGACGAACATTTAGATATGTTAATGGTGTGCCACCACCTCGACCCGAGCATTGCGGAAGATGTCGCCTTTGCCGAATCGCGCATTCGCAGAGAAACCATTGCCGCGGAAGATATTTTGCACGACCTCGGCGCCTTCTCGATGATTTCATCCGACTCACAGGCAATGGGTCGAGTAGGCGAAGTGATTACCCGCACCTGGCAAACGGCACACAAAATGAAAGTGCAACGCGGAACATTTGAAAATGACAGTGAGTTTAACGATAACAACCGGGTCAAACGCTACATCGCAAAGTACACCATCAACCCTGCCCTCTCCCACGGCATTGCCCATGAAGTGGGTTCGGTTGAAGTGGGTAAGCTGGCGGATTTAGTGTTATGGCAACCGGCATTTTTTGGTGTAAAGCCAACGCTCATTATTAAAGGAGGCATGATTGCCCATGCACTGATGGGGGATGCCAATGCATCCATCCCCACGCCACAACCAGTACACTATCGCCCCATGTTCGGCAGCTTCGGGCGGGCACTGAGTGCAACCAGCATGACGTTTATTTCAGATGCGGCACAGTCAGCGGGCATCGTTGAACAACTGCAATTACAGAAAAAAATTGGTGTGGTAAAAAACTGTCGCAATATAAAAAAACAGAATTTAATTCATAATTATTACACGCCACAGATTGAGGTCGATCCTCAAACCTATGAAGTGCGGGCAGACGGAATTTTACTGACCTGTGAACCGGCAAAAATTTTGCCTATGGCGCAGCGCTATTTTTTGTTTTAAGTTTAGTAACAATATAAATTTAAATAACATCTTTGTCATCTCCGACACAAGCATTCGGTAATGACGGATAAAACCAAGAATAAAACATGATTGAACTAACAAAATTATTAAATACAAAAACCAAGGCTGATGCGACACTCACCCTGCCCATCGAACAACGGGTACGTAGTCGCCTGAAAGTTACCCTCGATGATGGCCGTGATGCGGGTTTATTTTTGCCCCGCGGCACCTTAATCCGCGGCGGTGATTATCTGTCGGATAACAACGGACTCATCATTGAAATTATCGCCGCCAATGAAAGCGTTTCAACGTTACACTGCGATGACACGACGCAACTGGTACGTGCCGCTTACCATTTAGGTAACCGGCATATTCCATTGCAAATAGAAAGTAACTGGTTACGCTATCAACACGATCATGTGCTGGACGAAATGCTTGCACAAATGGGCCTCAACGTCACAGTTGAAAGCGCGCCGTTTGAACCGGAGGCTGGCGCTTATCAGCAGGCCCCGCATCAGCATAGCCATGGTCATGACCATAGTCACGAACACACTCACAATCATTCACACTCACATTCTCATAACTCAGGAGTACAAAAATGAAAACCTCGCCATCCTTATTAATGTTAACCGCAACCATTTTAATTTCACCTCAGGTGTTTGCGCACGTTGATCACTTAACCCAGCACCAGGCTTATAGTTTTATAAATGGAATGGCACACCCTTTCAGTGGCGCTGATCACATCATCACATTACTGTTAGCCGGGGCACTCATTGCTCGCTTCGCAGCCGGAAAAATAAAAATGACTGTTTCAATTTTATCATTGCTAATGGTGTCTTATATTGGGTTACACGGTACAGAAATGTCTGCCATGAACAGTGTATTTTCATTGGGTTTTTTAGCCTCATCATTCGCGATTACCAGCGTGGCATTTTTAACTAATAAATTAATTTTTTCCATCTTAAAAAAACGCCATGTCTGAAACCAGTCAAGCAAATTCTTCTTTGGCGTACTTAAGGCTACTGCAACTGGTTAGCCCTAACTTACCCACCGGTGCCTTTACCTATTCACAGGGACTGGAATGGGCGGTTGAGTGTGGCTGGCTAAACAATAAAACGGATACGCGCGACTGGTTCACATCCATTCTTAATGACAGTTTACAATATTTAGAATTACCCTTATTAATCCGGCTTTATCATACCGCACAAAATAAAAACACCGATCGTTTTCTCCACTGGAGTCAGCGATTATTTGCCAGTCGCGAGACCTTTGAATTAAGAAACGAAGAAATCCAGCGAGCCCGTGCATTATTTTCATTACTCAAAAAATTACCCGACAGTGAAAACTGGCTCGAACTTGAAAATAACAAACAAGCATTACTCGCCTGTCAGATTAGTGGTTATGCACTGGCCGCCAGTCACTGGAAAATTCCGTTAACAGATTTGCTACTTGGTTATACCTGGAGCTGGTTAGAAAATGCGGTGGTCGTCGCTATTAAATTAGTACCACTCGGGCAAAGTGAAGGCCAGCAGTTATTATACGAACTCAGTACCCACATAAATGCGGCAGCTGAACATGCACTGACGGTCGACGATGATAGAATCGGTGCCAGCACAGCCGCCATGGCCATTGCCAGCAGTTTGCACGAAACCCAGTACACACGATTGTTTAGATCATAAAATTAGGATAAGCTATGAATGACAAAGCCCCACTCAGAGTCGGCGTAGGCGGCCCGGTTGGTTCCGGCAAAACTGCATTACTTGAACAACTCTGTAAAGCCATGCGCGATGATTACAATCTTGCGGTGGTCACCAATGACATTTACACCAAAGAAGATCAACGCATATTAACCGAAGCCAATGCACTGGAAGCCGATAGAATTGTCGGTGTAGAAACCGGTGGTTGTCCGCACACGGCCATTCGTGAAGATGCCTCAATGAACCTTGCAGCAGTTGAAGACTTATCATTAAAGTACACCGACCTTGATGTGATTTTTATTGAAAGTGGTGGTGATAATTTAAGTGCAACATTTAGTCCGGAATTGGCGGATTTAACTATTTATGTAATTGATGTGGCCTCCGGAGAAAAAATTCCCCGTAAAGGTGGCCCCGGGATTACCAAATCGGATTTACTGGTGATTAATAAAATTGACCTGGCAGATATGGTGGGTGCTTCACTGGAAGTAATGGATAAAGATACCAAACGTATGCGCGGTGAGAAACCTTATGTGTTTACGCAATTAAAAAGTCGTGAAGGGCTGGATGTGGTTGTTGAGTTTCTTAAGCATGATGGGATGTTGAAAAAAAGTTAAAGAATCAGGTGTGAAAATCACACTTACAGTATATTATAAATATACAGAAAATGGCTCAGTCATACCTGCGCAGGCAAGCATCTAGTGTCTGAAGATTTTAAAAGTCACTGGACTATTTTTTACAAACCCGATTTCAAAATTTTCGTCTGTTCTTTAATCGGACCTGTTAAATGTTTAATGCGTTTACGCATCACCGAGCCGACCGCATCGGTTTGCCCAAACACTGGAAATATTAACTCTTCACAATACCCCGATAGCACCATCATGGCATTTAAATATGGCTCGGCTTGTGGCACCAGCGACTTTAATTCTGCTAATTGCGCATCGCATTGTGCACATTTTGTCTGTGCCTCTTCCTTTATTAAATCGATGTCCCGGTGGTTTTCAAAGCCCGGACAGATATCTTTAAAATAATTTTCAATGGTCATAAATAATGCAACCACTACATTCTGATCGCTGGGACGTTTTAATGATGCATCAATGGCATTTAAATAATTTTGCCCCGCCGCCGACATGACACGCAACAGTAACTTTGCCGGTTTATTTCCACTTTCAATTAACGGCTTTAATTTTTCCTTAAAACCTTCATAGTTTTTATTTGCCGGCGCATCGCCGGGTAACGTATCCGGCATGGCCTGTAAAAAACCCACAAAGTAAGCACCTTTCATTTTGGCTTTGGCCCACAGACTTTGTTTTTGTTCTTCACTAACCAGGCCAAACTGTAACGATGCTTTTACACTGTCAATCATTGCCAGTGCATCTTCTTCAAAGGGTAAGTGTTCGATTAAAAATTCAGATAATATCGGCCCCATATCACCTTTTACGACCGCTTCTTTTTCCAGCATGCGCCGCGCATTATCCGAGGTAGGGCTGCACCACCAGGCACGGCGTGCTAACTCATTGGTTAAACCCGGCGCGTGCACTACCGCCACTACCGCTTCTTCTTCACCCAGCACTAGCAACTGATTTAAACTGTCATCTTTGGCCTGCCCCATGCGCGTCCAGCGCTTTAAATAAACCGGATAGCCACCGGGGGAGCCGAGGGAATGTGAAGATAAAAGCGATTTTACATTGCGAATATATTGTTCTTCGCGACAGTTTGCATTGAGTGGGACTTTCGCTTCACCGCGTTCGGTAAGCGCATACACAAGCATCCGCGACTCATCGACGCGCACGGCCTGTAAACCCTGGGTGAGTAACACGTTTAATCGAAGACTGTCTTCGGGGGAGAGTTCCATTTTACTAAACCACTTTTATTTTCTGTTACATGGGCCATTATACGGGCAAACAGCGCTTTCATTTTCCTGCCCTAATAAAGGCAGAATTGAGGTGAGATTTATATGTGATTCTTTAAATCGTCGCCTGCCATAACACTCACCACCCAGGCCTGATCATTATATTGTTGATACTACCCGTAGAGGGTACTACCTATAGAAGACACTATCCATAAATTAAATCATAAATCATTGATTATGTTATATTAAAGCGTCTATAAAACCAATATCTAATACTTAAGATAATTACATATAATTCATACGTGCATAGTATTTTGCAGTACTCCTTTTGATTTCGATCGAATACTTAATTCCCCCAACTACTTTCTTGTACAAGCATAAGCCAAAAACAAAGCCGTTGAGGTATTTTTAAAGCCGGTGTTTTTTATAGTTGTTCACAAGAATGAAATATCGAACTTGATACTCTAAATAGACTGGTCTATATCTCACTCAAGCTGATGTTAAAAATGAATCGATGATAAAACATAATCACAATCCTGTTGCTGCTGTGCTTATCATAAGCCTGCTTTGCTGTACGCCTGGCATAAATCAGGCGCAAATCACTTCACACTATTTATCGGTTATTAGTTCATCAAATCAGAAAAGTAATCAAGCCAGGTCTTTTGTTATTGTTAAGGAAGGTAAACTGCTAAAAGAAGGTATTAAGCATGCGCCCAGGCAACAATATATAGGGTTACAAACTCCGTTTGTTATTAAATACACCAAGGCACTTAAAAATGACATACAACTACAGTGGATCATTAAATCTATCAATAAAAAAAATGGCTCTATAAAGTTATTATCAAAATTTAAAGGCAAAGCCCGCATCGCCGGATCTAATTATATCTGGAAGTCAGACATTCTGGATAATTCTGTACACGACAGACAACATCTGGTGTTTCGACCTAAACCATTTAAGCACCTACCGGTTAAATATAAAAAAGGCAGGGGCAATAAAAACAAAAGAGTTCGATACGGCGGTGGCACACGAAAAATAAATCATTACAAATATAACCCTCAGTATGCCTATGACATAACATTGCATGTTTTTAATAATCACAAACGCATTTTCACTCATCGAACAAACCTGCAGATGGATTCTAAAGATATGATTCGTCAAGAGTACATTAATCACTACAATATTAATCATCACAAAGAAAATGACAGGGGCAATATTGCAATACCCTTACGCAGCGAAATAAGTAAAATCCCTGAAGTACCTAAAAAAATGGAGGGTAACCCGTTAACGGAAAGTAAATATAATTTAATTATCAATGAAGGTATGGATACACTAGTAACGGACATCAACAAACACTACTTGAACTATTTAAAAAAAATAAATTCAAAAGGTGGCATAGTTGACCTGAATAAAAAAAGACGCAAAGTCCCGAACAATAAATTATGGATAAGCAGTGGTTGGCGTAACCCCGAACGCAATGAATGGTATAGCAACCAGGTAAATGGAAATCACCAGCGCGGCAGTGCAATTGACATTATTATAATGGCGCCTTCATCTTCAATTGAGTCAGCTCTGGGTTACTGGGTTTTATGGAAAACACTCACAACAAACAGAAGAAAAATAAAAGGCTCGTGGCAATTAGAAAGCAACGGTATTGCGTTAACACAAAAAATGTACTGGCAAGATATTGAACCTGAAAATGGCATACCAGATGCATTTGATAAGGCCGACCACCTTCATGCTAATGTTAAATACAATTAAATTGTAAGCATCCCCTAAAATAGAGACATGTTCATACGTGATGACCTGCCTTCGCAGGTATGACACAAGATATATTTTGTAGCACTCTAAAAATTGATTACACCTCTCTTAGAAAAAGAGGGGCTGGGAGAGATTTTACTTTGTTCATTAAATCCCCCTCAGTCACAAGATTAATTTTATTTATAATCGGCAATCATTATACCCATATCTATACTCCCGTTTTTCTAAGGGGGAGGCTTTTAACCCCGCCTTGTTCTAAGGGGGAGACTTTAACCCTCGTTTTTTCAATGCGGGGTGCTACTAATTCAACTGCACTCTTTGCCCCCAGGGCACCGGTGTTTTACCTTTCACTAACCACACCACTGGAAACGCTGGCTCTTTTTCCGGAAACTCACCCTGAGCATCGGTAAAATAGACAATTAAGTTTGGCGCCTCATCCTGCGCCTGCGCCCATTGCATAACCGGTTTAAAGCTGGTGCCACCGCCGCCTTTAAATTTTTTCGGCATGCTGAATTCATCCCAGGGTTCAAATAACCAGGGCCCGTCCAATTTTGAGTCACACACCAGCAACGTTATGCGCGCGCGCATCTGGGCTTTTATGGAGTCGACCTCTGACATAAATTCATTGATTTCATTATTCGAAATTGACCCACTGATATCCAGCGCCACTACAATATTTAATTGTGCGCTGCGTAAACTCGGGTAAACCGCAGGGTCGCCACGGCGCGAGGATGGTCGCATATAAGTATAGTCATCGCGCGCTACCATCGTCATGTAACGCGATAGCAACATACGCCAGGGTAACCGCGGCTGTAATAAATGATCCACCATGCGCGCCATGGAACCGCCCATTTTACCCGCCTGAATTGCCTGCTGCGCAGCACTTGCCATGCGTTGTTGCCATTGCAAACTTAAGGATTCTATTTCCTGCGGCGTTAACGGATCTGGTTCGCCCTCACCTTCTTCCGGTGGGCCTTCGCGCTTTTTACCCTGACCATCACCTTTGTCGGAATTATCTTCCCGGGCGCCACCGTCTTCTTCGCCTTGCCCTTTTGAATCGCTTTTCTGTTTCTGGTCACGGCCTTCTTTTTGATCGTGTTGATCTGGGCTGCCACCAGAATCATCATCTTTTTCATTATCTGAATCCGGATTTAAATTTTGTTCTAATTCACGTTCCTGATCGTTGTCGTTATCTTCTAGCAAAGGATAAATTTCTTCCGCCGTCATACCATCGTATGCACGCAGATAATTCACATCCACCGGTGGCTTCATGCCATCATTGATCAGCATGGGATTAATCGCAAAATCACAGGCCATATCCCAACGATGCTGCACTCGATTCTGACGTCGTGCGAAATGTGATAGCGCACAATGTAATGCTTCATGGGCTAAAACAAATTGGGTTTGATCCGGACTTAATGCATCGATGTAATGCTCGTTATAATAGAATTTCTTACCGTTGCTGAATGTAGTATCACACCAGTCATCTTTTGCGCGCACCATCGGCAGGCGTAACACTAACGCACCAAGAAAAGGTTTTTCCAGGATAAGTTTAGTTCTGGCGGTGGCGAGCTTTTTATCTAGATCAAGTGGCATATCATTTACAAAAAATAAATCGTGGTAAATAATGCTTCAGGTTGCTCCTGTAAGGATTCAGAGCAAGGCGAAAAATGTGAGCATATAAATATATGTGTCCATTTTTTAACGACGCACTGGAGCCTTACAGGAGTAAGCTGAATCATTATTTTTAGTAAATCATCAACTCGGCGATGTCATTCGCCCAGTCAGCAAATTCCGGCACGCCAAAAATATCTTCCCCAATGGCGCGATGTAAATCCGAAACCATCATCACGCCCATTTCTTTCTGACGGAAACTTTTTGCATATTTCAAAATATTGCCCAGCACCTGCTGAGAATCGCTCTCACCTTTTACGCGTATCGCACGGCCAACTAACGCCGCCGCTACCGCATACTGCAAATCAATTTCTTTAGGTGAAGACACTTTTTCACCGGCAATAATCGCATCTAAATCTGGCATCTGATCGAGACTATCGATAAATGCATTTAACTCAACACCGGCAGCGGGGCCAACACAGGCCTGTAATGTGCCCAGCAATAAATCGGGATGATCTTCAAATTTATGCAGTGCATTGTGTGCAAATTCCCAGGATCTGGGTGATGGGAATGCAACCGGATTATGTGCCGGATCAAAATCAAATAATAGATCGGGGCGAAAGCGCAGGAAACCGATTACACGTTCATTAATATTATTTTCCCATGCCCAGGTAACCCAGTCATCAAGATTCACATCGACTTCATAGTGCGAGAAGCGATTCGCTAAGGGTGCTGGCATAGTATAAGTCACGCCCCGGTCACCCTGGCGATTACCCGCTGCAAATATAGCCCAGCCTTCGGGTACTTCATAATTACCCAGCTTTCTATCTAATATTAACTGGTAAGCAGCGGCTGAAACACTGGGTGGCGCGGATGTAATTTCATCTAAAAATAAAATGCCTTTCTCACCATGGCGTTTAGCATCAGGCAGCATAGAAGGCACCGCCCACTCAACCGTATGACCATCTTTGAAAGGAATACCCCGTAAGTCACTCGGCTCCATTTGCGACAGGCGAATATCAATCACCGGGATGTTATTTTTTTCCGCTACCTGAGCAACCATCTGGGATTTACCCACGCCCGGTGGGCCCCACAACATCACGGGGGTGTGGTGGCCAGTTTCGGCACTGTTAAATTCTGTATTAAATACGGATAATAATTTTGCGGGTCGCATCGCCTTTCCTGAATAATGGTTCTCGAATAATCTGAGGGGGGGGTCTAGCTTACTTCTACAACCCCAGTAATATTGCCAGCAAATTGCCACAAAACGAATACAAGGTTTGTGGTCGTTGAGGTTGCAAAAACTTTAATATGGCTAAATAGCAGCCCTGGTTGGCTATAGATCTAGGCAAAGAATGTGAGGCTTACTCATTGTAAACGTCCATTTTTTAACTAAGATTTTAAGTCATATTAGGGCTAAGCTGAGCGACCATTATTTAGAAGCCGGCTTTTTTATACCATTCCTGAGCGACTTCCTGATTCTGCTCTACACCCTTGCCTTCTTCATACATCATCGCAATGGTTGTCATCGAGCCAATCATGTCCTGTTCGGCGGCTTTTTTAAACCAGACTAGCGCTTCAGCATAATCCTGTGGTACGCACTCACCTTCCATATACATAAAGCCCAGGCCGTGCTGCGCGATGGCATCACCTTGCTCCGCCGATAACTTCATGTATTTAAAGGCATTATCATCATTGGCAACGACGCCCAGACCATTTTGATACATAATGGCTACTTTATGCTGGGCATTGGCATCACCTGCATCGGCATATTGCAGTAGCAGACGCATTGCCTGGGTAAAATCTCTGGACTCAAATGCGGCATAACCACTGGCAAGGCCAGGATCTATAATAGGTGCATCGGACATGGTTAAACCTCTTTAAACAAAAATTGGGGGATTAAATTTATTTCAGCCGGCTATTTTAACAGCATTTTTACCCATACATAAACTGATAGGATGTGTGGAATAGCGATTGAGCGTATTTTAAATAAAATAAACCCGCTATTGGCCGATAAATTCAATCGATTTTTAAATGATTCACCTTGATTTTTAAGGTTTTAGTCTTACAATCCCCTTCCTGATAGTGATTCCTACAGGAAAAAGAGCTCTACCCTCCCTATAGGGATATATAGACGACTTATATGTCTGCTATAATATCGCGCATTACGAAATTGGCTGATTTCAGTCATTTCATGTTTTACAAATTTAATGTCGCTGGTGCTACTGCCAACGACGTGACCAAACATGGTCATTACCAGGAGTTAACTATGAACCAAGAATATTACGATACAGTTGTTAAACTGGAAAAAGATGGTATTGATCCAGAGTACATCCAGGGCTGGCAAGGCGGTTACGTATGTAACCCTGAGCGTGAAGAGCAGCGTACTAATGATGCTTACAAAGCTGGCTTCGAAGATGGCAGCGAGCACAATACGGATAGCGCTTCTAAATTTAAAGCTTAATTCTTAGCTTTAATTTAGGCATAAAAAAGGCCGGGCCCTATTATTAGGTAGCCCGGCCTTTTTTATGTCTGTAAAAATTTTCTCCGTCCAGATAGCTAAACACACTGCGTGTTTTATATTTACATTCCTGTCATTAGTTTTCCATTTGCTGTTATCAAACATCGTATTTTTATTGTTAAAAAATCAATTTTCAATAATTAGGGCTAAGTCACATTGTGGCAAAAAAAGAATAGTGATAATAGGTCAAACTGAAAAACGTATTTTAATCTCTAAGGAGACAATCGGGTGAAATCACATCTAGCTATACAGTACATTGCCTTTACAGGGCTGTTATTTCTTTCTGCCTGCGCAACCTCACCACAAAAATCCCGTCAGGATATTCTGAGCCAGAATGCATCGGTGGCTGCACTTGATACACGTCTAACCAGCAGCCAGAAACTCGGTGCTGAAATGTTAGCACCCAAGGGTTATGAGAAGGTCAGCAAATACCTTGAGCAAGCCATAAAAGCGGCCCAGAATGGTGATGCTAAAGACGCAGAAAATTATGCCACTCAAGGCTTGAAGACTCTGACAACCGTTAATAAAAACACTGCATCCAGTCAGGATCTCTTCGTTGATGTTTTAGCTAATCGGCACAGCGCTATTAAGGCTAGCGCAGCCGAGTTATTTAGAGAAGAATTCAACAAACTCGAAACAAGTTTACGTAATGCAACTTCACTGGTAGAAGACAGCGAATTAGAAAAAGCCAAAAAGCGTCGCCCTGAATTGATCAAGCAATACAGCAAACTGGAATTAAAAAGCATCAAAAAAGGTGCAGTTCAAATTGCTAAAGCCAGCATAGCCGCAGCCCGTGAAAAAGAAGCAGATGATTATGCTGAAAAAACATTCAAACTTGCCGAAGAGGAGCTCACCCTCGCACTATCTATACTTGAGGCAAATCGCAATCAATCTGACACTGCCAATGCGCACACCACCAGGGCCATTGAACTTGCGCATCAGAGCATTCAGATGACCGAGCTCATAAAAGATTTTGACCGTCATGACTACACAGAAGAAGATAAAATTTTATGGTATCAAAAGCAACTGAGCAATATTCATGAGCCATTAAAAACAAGGCTGGTTTTTGATAAGGAAAACCGCGTAACTATTCAATCCATCACCAATGATATTGCCGCACTGGTACAGTCTGAGGCTGATTTACGTAAAGATTTATACGAGACTGAAAGTAAAGTTGAAAACCTCATTTCTGCCAAAAAATCTGAGCTGGGTAATTTAAAGAAAAAATACGAAAAAGAAATAAAGCAGCAAAGCAATGAACGCGAAGCACTGGTTAAACATGAACGTGAAACGCGCCAGCGATTTGAATACGTACAGTCTTTGTTCACTGAAGATGAAGCGGATGTTTATCGCAAGCGTCAGAATATTCTGGTACTGGCCCATGGGTTTTATTTTGCGCCGGGGAAAAGTGAAATTAAATCGGTAAACTTTGGTTTACTAAATAAAATTGATCAGGCGCATAAAAAATTCCCCCATTCAAAACTGATTATCTCCGGACACACAGATGCAACGGGTAATGCAAAAACAAACAAACGCCTTTCGGAAAGACGTGCCAAAAATGTAGCGAGATTTCTGCAACAGACAAAAGGCATTAATTCTGCCAGTATTACAGTTCGGGGGTATGGCGCAGAGCGTCCGGTTGCAAGCAATACCACAAAAGAAGGCCGTTCTCGCAACCGACGCATTGAGGTGCTTATAGATAATACAGCTTCAATGTGAAAGCAGTGAAATACAATTAGGATGACAACATCTACAAAATAAACTTAAAAGCAGTTTTGTCCGCTAATGAACGGAAATTTACGCAAATAAAAGCAAAAGCATTAACAGGTGAAGTGTGCCTCAGGCACACAAACCAAATAACTTTGCGTTCATTAGCGGAAAAACTGCTTTTTGCTTTTAAACCTATCCAAGCTTCGCTGTACTGTGTCCATCAACCATTTCATATTTAGATTTTTTCAGATTTTCCATCATCTCCGGCACTTCTATTTCGATAATCTGATCGGTAATCCACTTGTTATCCCTGGCACCCATTTCCTGGCTGATAAAATCACCAAAGTCCCGCTTATACTGAAAGCCGGGCATGTCTTTATCCCCATCCCATGAACACTCCGCATAGGCGTTAAGGCGTTGATTTAAGGTATTAATGAAATCAGTTTTATAATCGGTATCTCTTCCCAGCAAATCTTCACAGTTTTCCTGGAAGGTTTTCGATAGTTTAATAGCGTACTTCGCCACAAACGCCTGGCGTTCTTCCGCACTCATCTGATCCACTACGATACGGTCGGTAACCGAAACCAGAAAGGCCAGGGCTTCGCGAATAACATCCAGGCGTTGTTTATGGGTATCCGTTTGAAAATTCTCATTCTCTAAATTCAGCACCAGCGCCGTGGCAATACGCCATGAAATAAATGCCATCGTATTGGCTTTTTCATCTACCGACACGGTGCGTTCTTTATCGTGCCATTTGGTTCTCATTCTCATGGGTTTGTCTCATCAGGATATTCGTTGTTAAATAGTATACTATTTATGTACAGGGATGTACGGTATTATCCTATCACTAATAGGTATATATGAAGCTAATAACCCCACTGACTCAGCAGGTACAGCAAAATTGCCATATTTCAGATGCGCAATATGCGGGCAACTATACCCTGTGTATTTACCTGCTAAAAATGCGTGAATTTTATCGCTGGGAGGCTCAACTCCCCTTCAGCAAAAAACTTGATAATGATGACATCGGAGGCTGGCTCACCGAACGTGAAGGTTTGTGGGATGATATTGATGAACACCCCCTTGACCAACTACACATAAATAATCAAGCATTTAACTGCTTTGAAAGTGATGAAATCAACAGACAACTGGCAAAAGAAAATTTAGTTTACAGTGGAGGATACGGTTTGTACGGCAAACCGGTTTTCTTTTTAGGCGAACTTTTGCATAAAGAAACTCTCAACGATTACACCCTGTATATTTCAGGCAAAGAGCTGGCCCGGGATTTAGCCGCACCACCGGGTATGCTACAAAATAAAACCGTTTATATTCGACGCGAATCACTGCGACGTTTTATCTGGGAAAAATTTGAAGAATCTTTGTGGCACAAACAGGAAAATCCACTGTCTCGCGCACTGCATGGTTATGACTTTAAAAACCAGCCCGAAGTCGCCCTGGAAAAAATGACCGACAACGAAGTAGACACGGTCTTGCAACATGAAATAGGTGAAATACAGGCAGGTAAAATTTTAGGTGACGACTGGGAAGACATGATTGCCAACTTACCCCACTCCCAGGCAGAAATTATGGCACGGGCTGTACGTGATAATATTGCGGATATGTTATCAACCTTACCTAAAATATTAGATAAAAATGAAACCGCACAAATTCATTTCTATTTTGCAAATTTAAGCAGCATGCGAAAAATGATTTTTCCGAGTTTACCGGCAGCCTATAATAACTGGCTTGCAAATAAAAATACGACTCAATTAAAATTATTAATCGATATCGCAGCAAAACACTGGATTAATATGGCCGAACAAATACTTGAGATTTACCGACAACAGGGTGATAAATCTCAGACTAAAATAGAGAATTTAATTAACAGCAATTATTTATAATTAAAAAATTCCATTCAATAGTCCCAGCATCACTATATCATCATTCCTGCGAAGGCAGGATTCTAGTGGCGTTGAACAACTGACAGACACTGGATACCTACCTTCGCAGGTATGACAAAAAAGAAAAGTAAATTATGCACCACGACTCAACAAAAAGAAAACCGCTCGTTAATTTTAAAGAAGTTAAAGAAAACAGCTTTATTTTTATTAATGATACTGCGCTGCCAAAAGATATTTGCAGAGAGATGATACGTCGTTTTGAGAATGACAAAGACGCACAATATAAAGGCCGCATCGGCCAGGATTTTAAGGAAAATCACGATATAAAAAAGTCCACCGATCTGGCCATTAGCGCACATGAAAACTGGCGTGATATTTCACAGGAACTGATGCGTTCATTAGGCCAGTCTTTACGCGAATTTTCCGAAGCCTATCCTTTTTTTAAAGGCCCGTTTAAAGATGTTGGTTATAACATGCAGCGCACCAATGAAGGTGAGTATTATAACTGGCACATCGACGGTGGCAGTCATGAATTTGCAGACCGTCAGTTAGTGGCACTCTGGTATTTAAATGATGTAGAAGGCCCCGGTGGGGCAACTGAATTTATGTATCAAAATGTTTCGGTCCAGCCCAAAGAAGGCGCACTGGTTTTATTTCCGACTTTCTGGACACATGAACATCGAAATTCACAACTGAAAAAAGGTGTAAAATATGTAGCAACCACCTGGTTGTCTTTTGCCTGAAGTGGTCATTCTTTCGCCTCAAACAGAAGCTCAATTTCAACAGTACTATCACTTACGCTGGCGCATTTTAAGAAAACCCTGGAACCAGCCCGAAGGCAGTGAGCACTGCGCGGATGATGCACATTGCTATCACATAATGGCAACTGAAAAAAACACGATCTGTGGTGTTGCACGTCTGGAATTTATCACTAAAAATACCACGCAACTACGCTATATGGCAGTAGATGATTGTTATCAGGGACAAGGCATCGGGCGCAGCATTGTTGAACACATGGAGCAATTTTCTCGCAAAAATAATGCCTCTGAACTTTTTTTAAATGCCCGCGAGAATGCCGTAGGGTTTTATGAAAAACTGGGATATAAAATAACTGAAAAAAGTTATGTATTATTTGATTCTATTCAGCATTATAAGATGATGAAAAAAATATAAGCATGTTTATACGAAGCACAACTTTCACAGTTTAATTTTCTCATGAAAGTGCGTGCTGTCGAGGAGCATCTATCTCGGGGAAGCGTATATTGCATGATAATGATTATATTACACCAAGTAGATAAAACTAGAGTAACCGCTGCTTTTTGGCGCTCTGTCCCATGTGGTAATTCCGATCTGATTAGCAGAGCGATGAGCGACTCTGTACAACTCTTGGTGGCTTCACTTAGGGGACAGAGCACCCATATCTATTGGAAGTGGGCAGCGGTCTTTCCCCGAGTGAGACGCTCCTCAACAGCACGCACTTTCACGAGAAAACTAAACAGAATAAGCTCAATATTTTACACTTCAATATCAATATCACTAATTTCAAAATCTGAGCTTATAGTAACTTTTTTTAATGTGGGAAATTTTCTCAAAATATATGACGACATCAGATAAAACTGTCTGACATTTTCCTGATGGATTGCACTCTCAACTTTACTCGCTACCAGTTGGCAACGTTGTTCGTCATTAGGCTCGTCTATCCAGTAACGACCTAACTGTAAGCCCCTATCAAAGTCTTTATCCATATCACTGTGAACATTTTTCAGTTCCTGCATTAATTCATCTTTCACTTCCAGTGTATAAGATTCTTCATCGATGGTAATATTAAAATTCATTGCTTAACTCTGTACGCTTTAATTTGAGTGTTATTATAACAGAATGAGCAGATTTTTTACCGTATACACTGTGAGTTATTATGCTGCTAGCCATCGATGATATTCTTAATCCCGAACAACTAAAAAATGTTCGTACGCTGTTAGAGAATGCAGAATATGTTGACGGGCGATTAAGTGCTGGAAAAACCGCACGTAAAGTTAAAAAAAATCACGAATTAGCTGCAGATTCAAAATTACATAATCAGTTAAATAATATTGTGATGAATTCACTCTATAACCATCCGCTATATCAGGCGGCGGTTTTACCCCATCGGCTAGCAACCCCCTTTTATGCACGTTATGAGCCGGGTGAAACCTATGGCCAGCATGTGGATGATCCGATTATGGGGCCTATGCAGGGGCGTTATCGCACAGATGTTTCCACGACTATTTTTATAAATGAACCGGATGATTATGAGGGCGGCGAAATTGTTATTCAGTCACAGCTTGGGGAGCAAAAAATAAAATTAGCTGCCGGCTCTGCAATTACTTATCCTTCCGGGTCTTTGCACCATGTAGCTGAAGTTACAAAAGGCACACGGTTAGTTGCCGTTACCTGGACACAGAGTCTAGTACGTGATGCAGAGAAGCGTGAACTGTTATTTAACTTACATAAAACCCGTGAAGCTTTACAGAAAAAATACCCAAATGATGATGAAGTCGTGAAGGTGGATCATACATATATTAACTTGATGCGTATGTGGGCTGAGATTTAAAAAGCTATTTACCGCAAATGAACGCGAATATACGCAAATAAAACAAAAGCAATAATAGTGTGTAGTGCGCCGCAGGCGCACAAACCTGAACATTAGCGTTATTTGCGTTAATTTGCGGTAGTCTTTTATTTTTTGCCCACAAAAAAGGCCGGAACAAACCCGGCCTTTTTAATCGACATTAAGATCAGATCTTAACGCTTGGAACCTTTATCAGCGTGAGCTGCATCAACAAGCGCCTGTGACTTCTCATTGAATTCGTCACGGAAACCATCAAGTACAGTACCTGAATCTGGTGTGAAGTACTGCTGAGCATTAAAACCGTTCTTATGCTCATCTTCGATGAATTTCTTCTGCATGTCGATCAGCTCTTTGATCAGTGCCTTTCTATCAGCCATGGTATTACCCTCATGAATTCTTTTGTTTGCGTCTTAGCCACTCGTGTGCCCAGAAGTTATGGGCGTAGTATAGACGCTTTTCTAGTAAAATGCCCCTACCCCATTAGGAATAGAAGCGAGATATTTTATATATTGCTCTTGAACTCGTCGTTCAGGTTGCGTCTGATCGGCTTCATGCCCAACCATAACGTGGGCAGAAAATGTGAGCTTACAAGGGTAAGTAATCATTTTCTAACAACAGCATAGCCGTGCAGACGTAAGCTGAGCGACTAGTAGCCGCCTTTGCGGGTTGACATTGGGCAACCGCCAATTTTCAAGCCCTGCTTGGAAGGCATACCAGGAAACATTTCATACATTTCCTTTGAAGTCACTTTACGACCCCAGATTTTACCCATGGCTTTCATAATGCCACGCTCATTGGGCTCATCACCACCAAGCGTTTCTTCGCGAACATATTTAATTATATCCCAGTGCTCCTGAGTTGGAGTGATCTCTTCTTCAACGAAAAGCTCAGCTGCGATTTCTTCATTCCAGTCGTTTGCATCAACCAGATAACCTTTGTCAGTTCTTTCAACAGAATCAAGTGCTGCCATGATATTGCCTCAATTTTAGTAAATTTAATAAATGTGTAAAATTATGGGTGCGTACTTTATGCCAAAGTGCTAAAAAAGTCGATTATCCCATTAGATATATAGGACGATTTCAATGTTTGATTGACATACTCGGGGAAAGACCGCCGTTTTTTGGCGCTCTGTCCCCTGTGGTAAGACCACCAAGCGTTTTACGGAGTTGACACACGACACTATCAGCTTTTGGTGGTATCAATTAAGGGGACAGGGCGGAATGGCACTAAGTTAAGCGCCTTTAGCATGAGATAATATCGGCCAATCAAAGCCAATAAAAACGATATCTATGCTAAATCAAACGCCGCTTTTTCCCGGTTTTCACCTACAAACACTTCGCAGGAA
>Ga0316206_1000443_pt1 | contig 56980 bp, 46 predicted proteins | sample 6monthpyrite_MG_FD_204942 | JGI IMG/M metagenome (GOLD analysis project Ga0316206, IMG submission 204942) | Microbial mat bacterial communities from mineral coupon in-situ incubated in ocean water Damariscotta River, Maine, United States -... | ecosystem: Environmental > Aquatic > Marine >...
CGTCACCGATCATGAGGGTCTCACCCACACGTCGTGTTAAAATTAACATTGCATATCTCCTTGCTTAACTTCAATCACCAATAACTACAGTGTTGTTTAAAAAGAAATTTCCTATCTGATATTGTATCGACAGGTGATTACAAAACTGTAGAAGCCGAATATAAATTACTGCCTTCTCTTGTTTTTCTCGATTTGTTATTATTTTATCCCTTTTTTACACGAATTGCTTAAGCTTCTGATATTTTATCCAGCTCAAACGCTTCGTGCAGTGCCCGAACTCCCAGTTCGAGGTATTTTTCGTCCACAACAACAGAAACCTTGATTTCCGAAGTGGATATCATGCGAATATTAATGCCTTCATCTGCCAGTGCCTGAAACATGGTGCTGGCGATACCTGCGTGAGATCGCATTCCGACGCCAACTAGCGAGATTTTAACGATTTTATTGTCGCCAACCACTTCCCGGGCACCCAGCTCTGAAGCAGTATTTTCGAGCACACTTAGTGCATGACTGTATTCATTTCGATGGACGGTGAAGGTAAAATCGGTGGTTGCGTCTTCTGCGACGTTTTGCACGATCATGTCAATTTCGATATTGGCATTTGCGATAGGGCCCAGAATTTTAGATGCTACGCCTGGTTGGTCGGGCACGCCCAATATGGTGAGTTTGGCTTCGTCCCTGTTAAAGGCGATACCTGATATCAATGCTTGCTCCATACCTTCATCCTCAAGAGTGATCAGCGTACCTTCCCCATCTTCAAATGAAGAGAGTACGCGCAGCGGAACGCTGTATTTACCCGCAAATTCCACGGCTCTAATTTGTAATACTTTTGAACCCAGGCTGGCCATTTCGAGCATTTCCTCGAAGGTAATTCGGTTCAGCCTGCGTGCTTTTGAAACCACGCGCGGGTCAGTTGTATAAACACCATCTACATCGGTGTAGATCTGACATTCATCGGCTTTAAGTGCGGCAGCCAGTGCGACGGCTGTGGTGTCTGAACCACCGCGTCCCAGTGTTGTTATGTTGCCTTCTTCATCGATACCCTGAAACCCGGCGACAACCACCACCCGACCTTTGTTAAGATCGTTTTGTATACGTTGTGCATCTATGTCTTTTATACGGGCCTTGTTATGCGCACTATCCGTCAGTATGTGAACCTGGGCACCGGTGTATGAGCGAGCACTACAACCAATGTTTTCGAGCGCCATGCTCAATAACGCGATGGTGACCTGCTCACCCGTAGATAACAGCACATCCAGCTCTCTGGGTACCTGTTTGTCACTGATGTCATTCGCAAGACTCATCAGGCGGTTGGTTTCACCACTCATTGCTGATACGACGACAATGATGTCGTCACCACCATCCCGGGCTGCTTTGATCTTGTCCGCGACATGTTTGATACGCTCGATATTGCCGACCGAGGTACCACCAAATTTTTGTACGAGTAGTGCCATTCCTTGCCTTGCCAGGTGACCTTATATAAAGGGCGACGATTAAACACTAAAACGCCCGATAAATAAAGTATTTTGCCTGTTTTTTAGCCAAAATCGGGGGTTATGAATGTAAAATAATAACTAATTATGCAAATTGATGTTGAAAAGATTGATTCAGGCTAATTGTTGACTAACCCAGTCAACTACACCTGACAATGCGCTATCCAGTGCTGCCGGCTTGTTGCCACCTGCCTGCGCCATATCCGGGCGCCCGCCACCTTTTCCACCCACTTGCTGTGCGACCACATTCACCAGGTCGCCTGCCTTGATACGGCTGATTTGATCTTTACTAACACCCGCAATCAGGTTGATCTTGTCACCCTTGACAGTTGCAAGCACTATCGCGGATGAGCCGAGTTTATTTTTAAGCTGGTCGAGTGTATCACGCAGTGATTTTGGATCGACACCATCCAGTCGGGCAGCAAGTACTTTTATGCCGTCAACGTCGACTGCCGATGCACTCAGCTCGCTACCCGCAGAGCTGGCCAGTTTACCCTTGAGCTGTTCCAGCTCTTTTTCAAGTTTGCGTGTTTTGTCGAGTATCTGTTTTACCTTCCTGTCTACGTTGTCCGTACTGCCTTTTAGTAATGCAGCAACCTGACGTAATCGCTCATCGGTTTGCTCAACATAATCAATCGCAGCCTGACCTGTCAGGGCTTCGATACGACGGACGCCGGAAGCAATACCTGTTTCGCTGATAATTTTACAAAGACCGATATCACCTGCACGTTTTACATGGGTGCCACCACACAACTCGGTTGAGAAATCACCGATGCGTAACATGCGAACTTCTGAACCATATTTTTCACCAAACAAGGCCATTGCACCTTCGGCAACCGCTGTATCAAAATCGGTTACCCGGGTTTGCACTTCGTTGTTTAAACGAATTTGTTCATTGGTCATTTGTTCAATAGTGTGCAGCTGCTGATCGCTCACGGGTTCAAAATGCGAGAAGTCAAAACGTAAACGTTCTGCATTTACCAGTGAGCCTTTTTGTGCAACATGTTCACCCAGTACATTGCGTAAGGCAGCATGTAGTAAATGTGTTGCAGAATGATTGAGTGCAGTAGCCTGTCGACGAGACTGGTCGACATGTGCCTGACAGCTATCGCCTGTATGTAATTCACCCTGTTCAATCTTGCCCATGTGTGCAAATACGTTGCCGCCAGGCTTGCGTGTGTCAGCAACGGTGAAAATACCACCCGTCGCTTTGAGAGTGCCACTATCACCTGCCTGACCACCAGACTCGGCATAAAACGGGGTTTTATCCAGCACGACCATGCCCTGCTCGCCAGCCTTGAGGCTGTCTACTTTCTCATCGTCACGTATCAGTGCCACTATTTTTGATTGATCTTCCAGTTTTTCATAGCCGGTAAAATCAGTATTGCCTTCCAGTTCGATTGTGGTGTGATGATCGCCACCAAACTGACTTGCAGAACGTGCTTTTTCCCGCTGCTGTTCCATGCATTGTTCGTAACCCGTCATGTCCAGGGTCAGCTTTTTCTCACGTGCAATATCTGCGGTTAAATCAACCGGGAAACCATAGGTGTCATATAAACGGAACACGGTTTCACCCGGGATTTCAGTACCTGACATGTTCGTAATGTCTGCATCAAGAATCTTCATACCCTGCTCAAGAGTCTCGGCAAATTTTTCTTCTTCCATTTTCAGTACACGTTTGACCTGATCCTGCGCCTTGACCAGTTCCGGGTAGGCTGCGCCCATTTCAGTTACCAGTGCATCAACCAGTTTATAAAAGAAGCTGTCTTTCTGACCAAGTTGATAACCATGGCGTATAGCACGACGAATAATACGACGCAGCACATAGCCACGCCCTTCATTGGAAGGCAAAACTTCATCGGTTATCAAGAATGCACAGGCACGAATATGGTCAGCGATAACCTTGAGTGAGTTGTCGTCCAGGTCCCGGGTGCCCGTGACTTTTGCAGCGGCCCTGATCAGGTTTTGAAACAGGTCAATATCATAGTTGCTATGACCACCCTGTAAAATTGCAGCCAGTCGCTCCAGCCCCATGCCGGTATCCACTGAGGGTTTCGGTAACGGGTTCAGATTGCCCTGGGCATCACGGTCATACTGCATGAATACCAGGTTCCAGATCTCGATATAGCGATCACCATCTTCATCAGGCGAACCCGGAGGGCCACCCGCTATCGCTTCACCATGGTCATAAAATATCTCGGAACAGGGTCCGCACGGGCCGGTATCTCCCATCGACCAGAAATTGTCTTTTGCGCCTATGCGGCCAAAACGTTCTGGCGAAATCTTCATTTCCTTCAGCCAGATATCAGCCGCTTCGTCATCTTCTTCGTAGATGGTGACCCACAATTTTTCAGCCGGTAGTTTCAATACTTCGGTCAGGAATGTCCACGCGTACTGAATCGCTTCGCGTTTGAAGTAATCACCAAAGCTGAAGTTACCCAGCATTTCAAAAAAGGTATGGTGACGTGCTGTGTAACCGACGTTTTCCAGGTCATTATGTTTGCCGCCCGCACGCACACAACGCTGCGATGAACAGGCTCGATGATAGTCGCGCGTTTCACGCCCCAGAAAGACATCTTTAAACTGCACCATACCGGCATTGGTAAATAACAGGGTCGGGTCATTTGCAGGTACCAGCGGGCTGCTGGCTACCACGGTATGGTTCTGTTCTCTGAAATATTCCAGAAACAGTTTTCTGATTTCTGCGCTACTGTACATTGCTTTTATTACTGCCTTATTTTTGTTGATCTCAAGATCCACATACAAGCCTGAAAAAAAGCTATTTTACCTGCCAACTGACCGAAACAGAAGCTTAATTCACCCTGATTCCTTTATACCTGCATCAATCGTATTCATCTTCACTGATACAGCACTGAATTTGTTCCTGTGTAAAGCCCCTGTAGTCAAGAAACTGCATTTGCCTGGACTTTTCCTGCCAGTTTTCGGCGACCTGATCCCTGAACTTCTTGCGCCAGACCTTTGTCGCCAGATCAAACCAGTTTACCTCGGCCGCCTGCAAGCCTGATTCGATCATTGCTGAATCGAGCCCTTTTTCTTTCAATTCCATTTTCAGTCGTCTGGGGCCATAGCCTTTTTCTGTACGAAAGTGAATATATTGCTCTACAAAACGTGCATCACTTTGTAAGCCTTCACTGGCCAGTTCGTCAAGAATAAACTCGATATCGTCTGGCTCTTGCTTGCGTTTTAATAGTTTACGACGTAATTCGTGCTGACTGTGTTCTCGTAAATTGAGCAACCGAATCGCTATGTTCAAGATCTCTTTTTGGTCATCGGTCATGTCGATCTCTTATATACATCACTATTTATCATCAAGTATATTAATAATTCCTTACAAAAAATAATATTCAACCATTTGATTACAGGAAATATTATGTATAAGCCTAAATGATTTAGCAAATGTACCTGTTATATTACTAGTGAACTCATTCACGGAAATTATTTCGTGGATAAAACCCGCTTGCAGCTTATTTTTTCTTTGTAATATGCAGGAATGAATTCATTCACGAAGGTTTTCTTTCGCAGATGAATCCGCTCCTGCATTCTATACCTTATGCTTCTATTTCTTCTGCATCATCTTCCGGTGCTTTCTTTGTGACAACTGTCAGTAACTTCTCTCTGATTGCCATTTCAACATCTTCTGCAATCTGTGGATTATCTTGCAAGAACTTCCTCACGTTATCTTTACCCTGACCGATTTTATCGCCCTGATAGCTGTACCACGCACCTGATTTATCAATAAAACCGTGCTCAACACCCAGTTTGATCAATTCACCTTCACGGGAAATACCTTCGCCATATAAAATTTCAAACTCTGTTTGTTTGAAGGGTGGCGCTACCTTGTTTTTAACCACTTTAACACGGGTTTCATTACCGATAATTTCATCACCGCGTTTGATCGCACCGATACGGCGTATATCCAGACGAACTGATGAATAGAATTTAAGCGCATTACCGCCGGTTGTGGTTTCAGGGTTACCAAACATTACACCGATCTTCATACGTAACTGGTTAATGAAAATAACCATGGTGTTGGAGCGCTTGATATTCGCAGTCAGTTTTCTGAGTGCCTGTGATAATAAGCGTGCCTGCAAGCCCATGTGTGAATCACCCATGTCACCTTCAATTTCAGCCTTGGGTGTGAGCGCTGCAACCGAGTCGATAACCACAATACTGACGGCACCCGAGCGTACCAGCATGTCGGTAATTTCCAGTGCCTGTTCGCCCGTATCAGGTTGAGATACCAAAAGCTCATCAACATCAACACCCAGTTTTTCAGCATAACCGGGATCAAGCGCATGCTCGGCGTCTACAAATGCTGCCGTGCCACCCATTTTTTGCACTTCTGCGATCACTTGTAATGTTAGTGTTGTTTTACCGGATGACTCAGGCCCGTAGATTTCAACCACACGACCTCTTGGCAGACCACCGATACCCAGTGCAATATCAAGCCCTAATGAACCTGTTGAAACCGATTCAATATCACGTAGTGCTGTATCGTCCCCCATACGCATAACCGAGCCTTTACCAAACTGTTTTTCAATCTGACCCAGTGCTGCTACCAATGCTTTTTTCTTTTGTTCGTCTGCCATGTCTCTCTCCGGTTTTGTCATTAGTTTGTTATCTTAACTTGCATGCCACGTTGGGTGATCACTGCAATATGGGATTACTTTAGGCTATACTTTTAAGTATGTCAATACTTTTTACTACGTTGATATTTTATACTAGATAGTAATTTTTATTAAGCATATATGGTTTATTAATGTATAATTCAGATAAACATCCGGAAATTAACTATGGCGACAGATCATAAATCACCCGAAGATATCAAGTGGAACACCCGCCAACGCCTGCAATATATTGAATTAATGGCATTTTATACCGGCCTGGTCACTCGTAGTGATGTCGCCAGAAGCTTCGGGATCTCTGATGCGGCAGCCACAAAAGACCTGAAACTGTACGGTCAGATAACGCCGGATAACCTGATGTATCGCCACAGTGTGTTTGGTTTTGTGCCCAGCAAGCACTTCAAAGAGGTGTTTGCAGACCTGACACCGGAAGCTGCCCTGCCCCTGATTGCGGCTAATCTGACCCATACCGGTAATCCAACGGATGGTGAGAGCCTGTTTGGTATTGCTGTGGATACGCTGCCATTACCAATACGGTTACCCGAAAAAGAGGTATTGGCGCAGATTACGCGTGCCACCTGCCAGCATCGTAAACTCGCTATCGAATACCGCTCGCTTTCTGATCGCGACAGTTCACAGCAACGCATTGTCGAACCACATACTCTGATTGATACCGGCCTGCGCTGGCATGTTCGCGCTTACAGCGATGATACGTTTGATTTTCGGGATTTTGTATTGTCACGCATTGTGTCGGCTACCCTTCTGGATGAAGAAGCGGAATCGAGCCCGCAATACGATGATGACTGGGTTGAATGGCTGGAACTGGAATTAACACCTCACCCGAAGCTCAGTGATAGCAAGCAGCAAAGCCTGCTGATTGATTACGGTGCGGAAACAATCATTCGATTAAATATCCGTCGGGCGCTGATCGGATATATTTTGCAGAAACTTTCGGTGGATACAACTCATGACCATTCACTGAACCCGAATGCATATCAACTGGTGCTGGTAAACCGGGATGAGATTGAGCCATTTGCAGGATGGGCTTTTTTGTAACCACCCCTCACCCTGACACTCTTGATACAGTCATACCGGCGCAGGCCGATATCCAGGAAGCTGGATATATGATGGATTCTGGCCTTCACCAGAATGACGGGATTGGAAACGCCTATACGACTGCTGTCTGCGATCGCTCTATCACTCCTTGCAATGCTATTGCAACAGCCTGATGCCTGACCTGCTGCCGATCGCCCGCCAACAGAAATTGCTGCGCTTCGGTTGCACCGTTTTCATCAGCCCATGCAAACCAGACTGTGCCTACGGGTTTATCATCACTGCCTCCACCCGGCCCCGCGATTCCACTCACGGCCAGTGCAATATTGGCAGCGCTATTGTCAATCGCACCTGCTGCCATTTCGCGTACGGTTTGCTCACTAACAGCACCAGCAATATTTAACGTTTGCGCACTGACGCCGAGCATTTCCTGTTTGGATTGATTGGTATAGGTCACGAACCCACGATCGAACCATTGCGAGCTGCCCGCAATAGCGGTGATTTCCTGCGCGACCCAGCCGCCGGTGCATGACTCAGCAGTGGCTAATGTACTGACATTATTCAGCAATACTTCGCCAACCTGAGCAGCCAGCGCAGACAAGTCAGCAAGCTGCATGATCAGGACAGCATTTCAGTGATTTCACAGCCAACATGATAACGCGCGCCTTCATCGACAACATCAATTCTCAGGATCTTTAACATCGCATATAACGGAGGTACAACTGTTTTATCCGGCTTAACCTTGATCTCCAGCGTATCGCCAGTCACCATTCGATGATCGGTCACCAGTTGCAGTCCGGTTGCACTCAGGTCAGTAACCACTCCCTCATAAAGCTCATCATTATCATTAACTTTAAAAACAGCTTTGATATCAACACGCATACGCCTGAAATCACGCTTATCTGAGGAATCGACCATTATTTTGTTTCCCGGAGTTATATGAACACAGGTGTAAATGTAGCAGATATCATGCTTTTGCTGCCACTTTTATATGTGGCTTTTATATAAGAGATGAATTCTATAAACTGTAGCGATGCCTAAAAAAGATAATAATCAGCACACTCCCATGATGCAGTGGTGTGGAAGTTAATGTATTCAATAAGTTATGTTCGTAATTTTCAAAAACCTACAGTAAGACTTACACTTTTTTTAACGTTATTTCGCCTTTTTTAGTTTTAACTTTCAGTACTCTCAAGCTTTGCTCCATTTATTTCTTCTTCCAGTGTTTGTAAAGTTTGCATCATCGCATCAAAATCCAGTACCTCACCAAAGATCATATCGCGCATATTTTTATAATCTTTTCTAACAGATTCCAACACATGTTCTTCAGGAACTAATTTCAAAGAGCTAGGTACAGCCAAGTCATACCGAGCCCATCCTCTTGGATAAAAGCGTTGTTTAAACTCAACTACTTCTGCTAACAACTCAAGCTGACCAAGTGCATTTTCTTTTACACCTGAATCTACCATTCTTGCCAAATCATAATAATGGCGAGAATATCGAGATGGTTGAGGACTCTCTTTTGGCCGGTGCGCTTCATGGTGTAAAATTGTCGCTTTCTCCCAAAACGTGCGCTCTGCTGTGATTACCCGAACATTGTATTTAGTAGTATCAAATACTTTAGGAAAAGCTTCTGCCGCATAACAGCTTATTTCCCTCTCTTCATACGGCAGCCAAGAGGCTAATGGCCCAATTTCCAATCGAACTTCTGGGCGAAGATAGGTATCTTTAAAGGCAGCGGGATAGCGTATATTAATGACATGAGGATCTTCTTTTTCAATTTCACAATCACAAACCCCATCAATAACATTATTCACCATCGCCAACAGATCACCTGCGATATAGTCCTGAGCCTTGTCATTAATTTCCTGATTCAGTTTACTCTGCTTAGTTTTAGAACGTTCAGCCATAGGATCATCAGTCGTGACTTCACGCCAATCCAGAATCAGATCAATATCTTCCGAGAATCGTTCAATCAAACCGTACACCTTAGACAAACTGGTACCGCCTTTAAACATCAATTGGCGAGTCAGATCATCATCTTGATACAAACGACCTAAAATCCAGCTAACCCAGAAATCCTTCTCAACAACGGTAGGCGTCATACCTCTTACTGCTGCGGTTTCTTGGAACAGCTCAGCACGTTGCTGTTCATCTAATCGTGCAACCTTATCCATTAGCTCACTTCCTCGCAGACTTGCTTAATGATTTTGTGTATCCATCCAGTAACGGTACGCGTGTCTTTCAAAATACGCTCACAATCCTTGCTATCCAACTGATTAGACAACGTTGTAATAAGCTTCTTATCAACATGTTCCTTGCCGAGTGCCTTCAGCGCTTGCACTAGCAAACCACTCATACGATATTTAAAGCGAGTATCTTTCAACGCAGTCTTCCTAAACTGCAAAGTATGCCGACCTATCTCATATTCACGGTTAGAACCATCGGAAAGATAAACCCATTTACCCGGTACCTGCGTTGAAAGCCCGAGCAAATTAAGAGCCGCATCACCTGAGGGTAGAATGTGCCAGTTAAACTTACGCGCCAGAGCATGTGCAACCTGATCCAGGTCAGGGCTCAGAGTTTGCCCTAGCAGCTCACTATAGGCCGGATAGTCATATACCCCCCGGCAAACCCGGCGGATTTTATCGGCCTTTTCCAGACTAGACAGCGCCTTATGGATATTCGACTCACCAAATTCTGCTACAAAATCTATCTTGGTGAAAGCCCAACCCCTACCGCGACCATATATCCTAGAAATTATTTTATTTTCAATAGCTTGCATGATATTTTGGTTAATATTTTTTCCGTAAAAATAGATACTTTTACTGAAAATAGCACAGCAGCAGTAATGATGCCATGTTTATTTCAAACTACCGCCGAGCCGCATAGCTCGGCGGCCAAAATTTTGCATCTTTGTGACAAATAGATATGTGTAAAAAGAGCCACCGGATTATCCAGCAGCTCTTAATCTTTAATGATTCCAGAATATATGCACTTCTTCATAACCTGTTTCAATTGTGAAGACATCACCACCCAATTCCATATCACGTCCCATTTTTTCATAATCAATATAATAGGTTAGGCTTTCAGGAATTTGAGTTGTTTGATCTGTTAACTCTTCAGCATAATCTGCCAATGATTCATGACAACCACAATAATATTCTTCTATTGCTTGTTTAGCTTCTTCGATATCTCCACCGAAGTGACTCAAAAGCTCCCCAGCTATCACTGGATGCTCTTCAATAAAACACGCAATGTTCTGAACGGTCTGAATTCCTTCATACTCTCCCAAACTATAACCAGCAAAACCTTCAAAGTCGTGAATTGCATATTCTTCAGCAAAACCCTCAGGGCTTTTACTTAACATTTCATTGATTTGATCCTGAATATCATCTAACTCATTGGTAGCATTTATCCACACGCCATGAAGCTTGCCATTGTTATAAGCTGATAAGTCTGCAACATAGATTCTAATTTCTTCACACATAGTCTTTTCCTTTAATTCGCTGTTGAGGTTCTAAGCGAAGCGTTTTGCCTCGCGGATGAACCTCTGGCGACTAGGCCGACTAGACGGGGGTGAAAAAATCCAGAAAAATTACGGAGGGTCTATTCAGCGTAGCGCCAAATGGAAACCGTCATTATTCTTGATTTTTGAGGGGGTGTAGCGCCCTTCCTTTTATTAATCAAAAAGTATCTTAAAGGTTTCAAATCAGTTATTTAGAAGTTTTTCTGTCCTTGAGTTATTAAACGTTATTCATTCATAATGGTAATGTGCCACTTATCATATTCTAGGTAGTTGAAAAAAATGAATGCTTTAATAGAAGAAATTGGACGTCAAGTTGATATCGCATCAGATGACAAAGATGCTGATCGGTTACGCATATTATCCAAACAGTGTCAGAATGTGATAGAAGATGCGAGCTCTATAGATAAGATCATCCTGAAATTCTTTGAAGCAAATTGCTATGGCGCACTAGTCAAAATCGAAAGCACCAATGAAGAGTATTTATGGAGTTGGAATAATGATGAGCGTGTATCTGAAATATTAGCTTTGAGGCAAGCTGTCTCAAATACTTCATTTTCCTCATTGCCCGCCCTTTGGCAATGTAAAATACTTACCAATTTAGGCAACCGCCTAAATAATCTTGGTCGCTTTGTTGATGCACTCAAATACTGGGATTCTGCTTTACAAATCATGCCTAACTTTGCAATGGCTCTTGGCAATAAAGGTATAGGGCTTATTTATTATGGCCAGAGTTTATATGATTACAGCCATACAGGAATACTTACAGCAGCAGCTAAAAACATATTCAAGCAATCGATATCTAAAGACGCTTTATGGGATAGCGGCGAACAACCAGATGTAAAAGCACAATTTACCCAATACTATAATAGCTCTGTAAAATATTTGGATAATATACAATATGACATTGAATTTGATCTCGATCAGTGGACTCTTGGAAATTCTGAAGAAGAAGTTAATTATAAACAATGGTGTTTAAATAACAGGCTATTTCTTTCTCCATTGAATGATATCCTAAAGTATTCTGCTGCTGCACAAGATGTTATTCATCTTCCTAATCACAAATATAAAATTGATGAACCTGCTCGCTTCCCAAATTACTACAATTTACTAAAACAGGAATATGTAACAGCTCGTTACATGCTCTATGAAGCCATGAATACTGAAACTCAACATATATCAGACAATGATGTTCTACTGTTAAGTGGGCATGACGGTGTTGAATTTGGCTATCGCACAGAACAACTAAAGATTGCCTACCGACTTACCTATTCCATATTTGATAAAATTGCCCTTTTTTTGAATGATTATTTTTCAGTTGGTTTGAATCCTGGCTCAGTAAGTTTTAGAAAAGTATGGGGGAAAGTAATAAATAAGGAGTTTGAATTACACACATGCTTTGCAAATAGTAAGAACTCGCCTTTAAGAGGACTTTACTATCTATCTAAAGATTTATTTGATGAAGATTATGTAGACGTAGCACTACCTGATGCACAAGAATTGGCAAGTTTACGGAATCGCATTGAACACCGTTTTTTAAGCCTTCAAGAGTACGCTGCCTCTGTTCAAGATACAGACATCCATTCCTACATAACTATTTCTGATTTTGAAGACAAAACACTACGAATTCTATCTATGGCTAGAGAAGCATTGATATATTTATCATTGGCTATGCACCGTGAAGAAGCAATACGTAATCAAACTGAAGATGATGAACAGCTTTCTGTTTCCGTTTTTTCCGTACCTATTGAACGGAAATAACTTTTTTGACGTGACCTTCAAACAAGACATGCTTTGATCAAATAAATACTCTGGCAACAATAAGAAAACTCATCATAATTAATTAATTATTTTTAATTCATCACAAACACGTCTTACACTTAATTCAGGGACTCTTGTATCTTGTTCTAAAAATATGATGACATCATTAGCATGACTTCTTAAAGACCTTACAAGGCTATTCCCCCTACCATTCATAGCATTTTCTTTCAGATAACGCGATATTCCCCAAACACCCAACCGATCACTTGCACCTTTTTCAAATAAATCTAATTGTTGCATATCCCCTAAACCATATTGTAAAAGTGAAGACCAGTTTCTAGCTAACTCTGATAAACTTTCTTCCCCATGGTGGATTATTGCTAGCTGGGTTAGTGTTGCTAATCCATCTTGTAACTGATAACCAATAGTGTGCCCAAGTAACTTTAAAGCATTCTCTATTTCAACGTTACATAGTTGAGAAATTTCTCCATATGTTAATCCACCTATCCAAAAATTAATTGCCATCTGAACAATGACCTTTTCAGCATCTATTTGAAGCGTCGGCATTTCCATAATTTTTAAAACTACTTCTTCAATCCATATATCATCATTTGGTGTATCTAATGTTTTCCATTTATCATGCTCAACTAGTGCTTGGTCATTCACGAATTTCCAATATCTGGGGGAAGATCCACTTTGTTTAAGAACCCCCCATTTCTCCCTAGGTACTTCAACCTGCAAGTGTCTTGTTCTGATAATAAATACTTCCTTGATTCTGTCTTTTAAATCATCCGTGTCACAATATTGGTAAGCAAGTGTATTCTCAATTATCTGTCCAACGTGTTGTTCAATATCATCTATTATTACTTCTGGCGGAATTAAGTTGATTAAGGCTGTATCAATTTTATCAAGTATTGACAAAAAACTAGCTCCCTGAGCTTCAAAAATATCATTACTTAATTGAATATTAAGACGAGAAACAGCTTCATTTAAATTACTGATCAATCTAAATAAAGCACCTGATGCTGGCTCCATTGCTATATCTCTAAATACATTCTCAACTTCGACTCGCTCAGCATTGTTTGCAAAAATAATACGACCTCTCGTTTCTTTACCTGCCCGTCCAACGCGACCAATAATATTTTTAATACTCCTCTTCTGAATATAACTCCGACCATTGCCATCATAGCGTTTGACTGTATGCATAACTAAAGTACGAATTGGAAGATTGACTCCTTCTGCTAAAGTACTTGTGCAGATTAATATATTGATTATTTGGTTTTGAATAGCCAGTTCCATCTCTCGTCTGATTTCTTGCGGTAAATCTCCGTGATGAAAACCAATCCCATATTCTAATAGTTTAGATAATGAATAATCCACACCAAATTGAAAAGTGATGTATTTAATTAAATCAGGTAAATCGCTTGATAAGATAAGAGTGTTTCCCGTCACTGCCACACCTAAACTATAAAGTTCTAGCATCTTATTTGCTAATGCAGCGACACCATTTTTATTATCTTTTTGGGTTGTAAATAGGGCTACAGATCCATTTCTTCTAGCTTTTATAGCTGCGGCACAAGCAAGCATCGTATACGTATCGCGGCCACCAATAAGATTCAAACGATTAGTAGAAGGGTTAGTAAACCTAAAATCGTCTTTAATTAAAAAACTACGAAGAAAATAACTGCGAGGACGTGAGTAAATCGTATTAAAATCTAATTGCCAAGTATCAGAACCCTGTGAAGTAATAAATGCAAAATCGATTTCTACAGGTTTATATTGAGATATTGCTAGCGTTTCAGGTGCCCCACCCAGCCAACTATGTATAACATTGACATTCGGTAAGATTGCAGAAATAAAAACAAATTTTCGCGGATTATCTTTAGAGTCTTTTAACTTTGTTAATAAAAGTTCGTATTGAAGCCCTCGACTACTATCATCTATTAAATGACCTTCATCACAAATAATAGTATTAAATCTACTTTCTAATTCAGGCAAGCTCTGAACTAGAGCAGCGAATTTCTCAGGTGTTATAATTAAGACATCAGCTGTTTCTACAGTAGCGCTCTCTGAGCTAGTAGGTATATTCCCACCATGGCTTGCCACAACTGTTACTCCAGCACTCTCTAGACGCTTTGAAATACCTTCTTTTATTTCTGATGCGAGTGCGCGGAATGGAACAAGAAATAATACTTTTTTATTGCGACCTTTAACTTCATTATAGATTAGAATTTCACACAGCGATGTTTTGCCTGACGATGTCGGCATTTGCATACTATAAACTTCATCTGCATCACTTAGAATTCCACTTTTGATAGCTGTAACTTGTGAAGGAAATAATTCCCATAATGGAAATGCTTTTGAATTAAAAAGAAATGGTTGCCATACGTCATAACTATAATTCGCAGCATTTTCCTTAAGACAATCCCATATATTAAATTGCTCAAACCTAATCAGGCAGTCTAATGATAATTTTGCAGCTATAAATAATCTTGGATCAGATAATAATCCTTCATGTCTCTTATATTGAAAATATGCAATATGTTCTTCAAAGTCCATATTCTCTGAAGAATTTAATTTCCCTATTAGTTTTTGCTCCAACTCATTTTCATTATTAAATTGACGACTCAACAAACCATATAGAAACTGCTCTTCTATTGAAAGATTTTCAAGACCAACGATTTGTTTAGCCAAGAACGTTGCTGTAGCAGGAAATTCAGCTAAATAAAACGTTGAAGCGCAATAAAGAAGATTTATTGTTATATCTACTCCTTCAAGATATTTTGAAGCAGCGCTCCGAGAGTAAATAAGTAAGGTTTTTGCAAGCTCTGACAGGAGCATCTGCTTATCTGCAATATTTTCTAAACGCAAAGTATCAAATACCGTCGACAGCACACCAATATAGAGGTCATCACTTCTATTTCTTACTTGGTATCCCGCCCACAATTCTTCTGGAATCCCAAATTCAGCGGCACTCTCCCATGATTCAATCTCAGCCATCATATTTCGAAGCTGAGTATTCATGGAGTCACTTCACTTACAGCTCTAGAAAAGCTCTCTTCGTATAATTTTTTAAGATTTTGAACACCAAGAACTATAATCTCAAACTCATCATTTTGAGGTGGTAAATTTAATGATCTGACCAGTTCTTCATCTAAATAATCACGATCAATTATTGCTACAGCTCGATATTTTTTACTAAATTCGACATTAAGGAGCTCATCAGTAAATCTTTTAATAAACCCTAAGGAATCAGCATCACCATGATCGATTTCCTTTTCTTTTAACCAAACTAGAGTTCTTGCCAACCTTCCGGTTTTATCTGATTCATATCCCATAATGGAATTTTTTATTGGCTCAGAGGGTGAGCCTGTAGCCTTTGCTTTTGATTCCGCACAAATAACGAAATCATTTACTGAGGGGCGATCAGAATATTCTCTGAATAAAACAATTACATCTGAATGTGGGGCTGGCTTTTTTCTATCTTGCTTGAATCTCCATTTCCTAACATTTTTAACAACTTCGCTTCTTTCACTTCCCAAATAAAACAAAGTAAGAACTTCGCCGAAATCACCCGACATAACATTTCCAGTATCGGGTAATTTATTCTGTAAAATTTCAGATGCAGAAAGACCAGTCGCATTCATCCTAGTGGTTAGATCATCTTTAGAAATATAACAGCCTGGAATTTCTTGAACCATAAAGTCTTCAAGATGAGTAAATTTGTCGTCATCTAGAACATGCGCTCTAACCTCTACAGAACCATCAGGCTTTTGATGCTCAGAAAACCAAGATGCTATGTTTTTTTCATCAATAATAATGTTGCCTCCAATTTTCTGATAGCAATTGAATGCTTAGATTAGCGTTATGATATATTTCTTCTAAATGCATCTGTACAAAACTTTTAAATTCCTAACTTATGGAAAAATATTTTGTTTCGCATATTTGCATCTCGCAAAACTTTATCCCAACTAAGAACTTCCATATATAGGTTGTTATTGTCATGCCACTTAAACCAACCAAGTCTATCTGGCATCGGCTTGTAATCCTTTTCAAACTCCAACCATTTTTCAACTTTTTCGGTAAGATCACAGACCACATACCCATAAAACGGCGTATTCTCTGACACAAGTATTTTTCGACCTTGAGGTGTTTTGAACTTTCCTTCTCTCACTTTATTAACGTAACGAACAATCTGCTGTACTGGATCTTCTGTTGAAGATGGGTTAACAAAATCATCCCGCAGTGGTTTTTTAAATTCAAATATTGTTACAGGATTACTAGCCTCATTATCCCCTCTAAATAAAATTCTTTTGTCGTAAGTCAATAAATCTGGTCTGTCAGTATTCCCATAATCAAGTGGTAAATCTGAAGATACATAAGTTGTAAAGTTGAGACGCTCATCAATGATCCACAGATTATGATCTTCGAAATAAGTTTTGTCTGCATCACCTTTCCGAGGGAAAATTATGTCATGCACTGTTCCTTCTGATGAATATTTCCCATCATCATCCAGCTCTAAGCTTTTTGAAAATATATCAAGAACATTTTTTCTAAGTGCAATATAATGAATAAGATCATTTTTACTTGTTTTCGAAATTTGTTTAACTATATTTGGAACATTTACCTTTAAATTATCAATATTGGAATCATTTAGAAGTTTAGATACTTCCATTTTGATTGAAATCTCTTGCTTATATTTCTCTTTTTGAAGCCTAGTTTCTATCTCTTCATTTGTTGGGTTGTAAGGCATAGCTGTCAAATCTATTTCACCCAACACATCTCGATGCCAAGGAGCTTCCTCTTCAATATATTCAATAACTCGCTGTTGCTTTTTTTCCTGCCGCGCAGTTATATCTTCACCAATAGTATCTTTGCTTATCTCCGCAGCTTCTTTTTCAATATCAGATTGAGAGATACCTAACATAAGATCACTCTCTTTTTGAAAATCAAACCCACCCCGCTCCAAAGAGACATTATCATCAAGGTAATCACCAAACACATAAGCTTTAATAATGTAATTTCGTTCTTTATTTTCAATACCACCAGAATCTTTGTCATAAAACTCTTCAATAAATTCTGGTACATACTTGTGAATCGCCGTATCAGTTACCTCTCTTTTGTGAGCAACTAGGCTGATTTTACTAATTTGTTGCTTTGGTGAGTAAAACTTAAACAATCGAACTGAGAACTCATGTTCAGCCAGAGATCCAGACAAACTAAAATCTCCGTTAGATATAGGGATTTCTTTTATAACACCAGATAATTGGTTGCTAACAAAATCATTGAGTACAATTTTTTCTGATGAGTTGTCTTCAAGCAATATAATTTTTGGGCAAGAGTAATTTTGAACGATAAAATATGGTAGTAATCTTTCTGCTAATACTCGTGCAATAGTTATCAGCTTTTTATCAACAAATTTTCCTTCTTTTACATCACATAACTTAACTATCGTTTGCGTATTACTAGCTTCAGCTTCCTCAACTTTTTCATTGACAATAATATCATTACCTTTACCCATTTTGAATGTGCGTTTTTTATACACGCCGCCATCTTTGTATACACTATCGACTTTCAAATCATTAAAATACTTTAGGCAGGTAAAACGTCCGAATCCCTTTCCACCTTGTGATATCTTGTAGTCTGAATATAATGTATCGAAAGACTTTCTGTTTTCATCAGTAAAGCCAACGCCATTATCCTTAACCACAATATTCTCAACCGGCGGTATTTTATTTTCTAATTCAGCTTGAGCTGAACGTTCAATAATAACTTCAACTTGCCCGATTTTTTTATAGTTACTTTCAATGGCTTGAATAGCATTTACAATTACTTCAACTATTGGAGTATAGACCGTAGTTCCCGTTCTGATGTTTTCTACCGCTCTTTTAATATTTACGTTACTCATACCTATAGCTCCTTCTTTTTCGCATACTCCATCATCCCATCACACATGCTGACTTATAGTCACTTCAAAATCATCACAAAGCTTATCAACTAAGTCTTCAGTTTCTTTAAAGAAATAATCACCAACTGATTGCCGATGCAATGCTCTATAACGCCGATATATTTTAGAAAAATCATCATAAATCTCATTTTCAGACACATGGGATTTGATTTTAATTATTAGACGCTCACCTTCGTTTGATTCTCTAACAAAGTTAAAGAAACCCGTGATTTTGGTTTCAAAATCCTGGATTAATGAACCCGTCTTTGCTTCTTGCTCATTACGAGCGGCAATGATGGCAAGAATATCATATTGCCCACCTTCACCCGGCTCAGTCCCTTGAGCAACTTCTGTAGGTTTCTTTTTCTTTTTCTTTGGCTCTTCCGCTACCACTTCAACCATTCCAATCTGGTTATCAAAATACACTTCTATTGGATCTTTTATGTCCTCACTACGATGAAGCATATTGTACAGGGTGTTGAATTTACGCCAGAAGAATAAGAAGCTTGGCTCACTGTATTTGTCATCTAGAGCAATGACAAACTCAATTCTATTTAGGATAGTGAAATATTGTGCTGCCTTGGCTTTCGTATCTGCTGTTCGTTGAGGATTAGCTTCAATATATTTTTTGAGGCTGCTTTCAAAATCCAAATACGATTCTGGCTGTTCTCGCTTAACTGGGTCTTTATAGATACCCATGAAAACATCGAAAAATTTATCATACGTGTCTGATTTATATAGCTCAGTCAGGAGAACATCTAAAACCTTCTTGTCACCAAATGGATCAAAATCGCTCACCACCACATCAGAGTAATGCTCAAATGCATCTTTGATATTCTGTACATTTACATTGTTATAAGAAAAATCAACAATCTTACAGTCATTCTTATGCTTAGCTGTACGGTTTACACGTGATATTGTTTGAATGGCACTTATGCCACGTATTTCCTTATCCAAAAACAAGGTATGCAATTTCTTTTCATCAAAACCTGTTTGTAGTTTAGCTACTACAATGATCAAGCCATTTTTGTTTAGAGCGAAACTTTCCAATACTTTTTCTTCAGACAAACCACCATTCAAGCCAGTAGCACTTTGTTCATCTTGATTGCTAGAATAGACAATATGGATAGGAGCATCCGCATATTTTTCATACTTCGGTAGTTTCACTAGCTCATTGAAATACTTGGTTACCGCTTCTTTATATGCAATGGCAGATTTAATCGAATATACAGCCAGCATCGCTTTACCTGTGCCACGTATTTGGCGGTACACATCTTTTACTAATAGATCAGCTACGTACTTAGCTATAGCATCTATACGATCCCTATTTTCATAAATTTGTTTTTTTTGTGCGTCCTTAAACTCTTTCTCCGTAAACCCTTCAAGTGGATTAGAAGGTAAGTCAAAGAGCATTTTTGATGCGACAGGAACAATATTCTTTAGTGGATTTAAAATAAAGCCATCTTCAATGGCTTCTTTCATAGTGTAGCTATCAAACGGTCGCCATAGCTTTTCACTTTCAGCATACCCACTAAACTCTCCAAAGCGAGCCAAGGTATGGTCATCTGGCGTGGCAGTAAAACCTATAATCAGATTTTTCTTGGTGGACTTTTCTGCGTATGCACCATCATCGAATGGACTTTGAAGTTCATCAAAAATACTGACCATTTCCTCATGCTGATCGCCACTTTGCGATCGGTGAATTTCGTCAATTAGAAATACTATGCGCATTTTTGCAAGCTTTGCCAAAACACTAGCATCCAGCATTTCACGCACAGCACCAAATTTTTGTAAATTTACAATAACCAATCTTGAGTCAGAAGCTAAAGCCTCTTGGAAGGTCTTTTTATTCGTTGCTTCAACCACCAACCGTTTATCAATGTTCATATTAAGCATTAATGAATCGATTTGGCTACGCAACTGTAACCGGTCAACTACAATCATAATCTTGTCGTATACGTATTGCATTTTTCCGTTGCCATCAGGACGACGTAGATCTTTTAACTGCAATGCAGACCAACCAATGATATTTGATTTGCCAAAACCTGCGGCATATTGCATTAACAATGAATAAACGTTTTTATTGTTGGAGTAGGCTCGGCGTTTTTCTAACAGTTCTTTCTTTTTCGCTTCTCCAACCCCAACTAGTTGTTTTTCTAATAGCTTTTCGAAATAATCAGGTTCTTGCTCATGTGCCAAAAATTCATCAATTTTTGCCATTATTTTATCAGTGCCAAATTTTTGCTTAGGACGTGGCGATATCAAATGTCCTAGCTCATTCTTAACTTCCTTAACTCCATTTCGAACATATACATCACGCTCAATAAAGTTGTAATAAAGGATCTCTTTCTCGAGCATGAACTTGCTGTACAAGGCTGTAAAAAGTTCCTTTAGCTTGCTCTTTTTATCGGCTTCTGGTTCTAGCAGTGGATAAAGTTTAAAAACGCTATGCGCTTTTTTCTCTATTTCTTCACGATCAAACTTGCCTTCTCGGCAGGTACTGAGAATTTCGTCAAAATAATCAGCGATAGTTCGAATAACATAGGTTTCGCCGATGTCAGTAGTTGTAATATGAATCGCCTTTTCAAAAACCTTCAAGAAGTCTTTGCGCAGTACCAGCTTTTCGTTTTCACTAAGCATGGCATTACTATCAATATGCTGGTGATATGCTTTCACCGCTTCAAAGTAATCCTTAATGACTTTTCCGCGCCCGTTCTTGTTGGCACTTTGACTAGTATAATTACTTTTTAATTCGCTATAACCCAAGTAGATACCATTAACAAATAACACCACATCAGGCCGGAATGAGAATATCTGTTCACCTTGATAATTAAACTTATAGGGAAGCTCTTGTACTACAGAAAATATATTTTCATCAAACAAGTCATTACCATGAATAACGCTATCACTGGTATAAAACAAGTGAAGCTTAATTCCTTGCAGGGTAATTGATTTGTTAGCATTGATGAATAGCGCCATATTACGACTACTACCAATCCGCTCTTGAATCAGCGCCATCAAGTCTTCCAGCAGCTGCGACTTGTTACCTTTGTATTTTTTCAGTAAAACTTCATAATTTTTTTTGTTAAGGGCGGTATCACTAATAAACGCCTGCAAGTCTTCCTCTATAATCAAAGACTGAGTCACGGTATTGGCTTTGACTTCTTTATAACCCAAGCCTTCGCAAAAGAAGGGGATTAAAAACTTATCTTGCAGGTGTAACTCATTCATGCGGCTTGTCCCTTTTTATCCCTTTCATCAACGACTTTGATTTTCCCTGTCACTGCGTCATTTATCATTGCAATACGTAGCTCTTTTAATTTTTTAATATAAGAAATAATTCCATCTATTGCCCTATCTATAATAATTGTTTTTTTATAAATATATTCATTTATATCTAATTGTTCCTGTAATGGTGGTATTGACGTAATTAAATTCTTAATGGTAGAACCAGTCAAAAGGGGTTGAGCATTTTTGTTGGAATACTGTTCTAAATTCATTGAAGTCAATTTATAAAGCATAAAATCATGCGAAACGCATTTATGTAATGTAACTATTAGCGCATTATCTGATACAACATATTTTCCTTTTGCTTCTGTAATCTCACCACAAGATCCAACACGACCTATTAAAATTGTATTTTTTGTTTGATTATAAAAATTTGTAGTGCCAATAACACCATTCGCACCGTAAATAGGGTATAAACCATTTTCAGTCTTTTGAATCCCCGTATCACCACTCCGAACCTTAATGACATCCTTTAATCTTATTAACTTCCAATGTTCAGGAAAGTTCTGAGGTTCAATACTATCCTTATATGCAATATCTTTAGAGTCATTAATTCCGGTTAGAATGGCTTGGCGTATAATTGATTTTCTAAGATTTCTATATAAGATCTCTTTTTTAATAAGGAGCTCTATTTTTTTATCTATTTGACTAGATCTAAGATCGATATAATCAGCTATTTTATATTGTGTCTCATACGGAGGAACTGGAACTGTTATTGCTCCTAATTTGTCGAAGTATAGACGCAAACGCATATCCATGATGCCACGAGAATTTTTCCGAAATATCTTCTTTGCAATCTCAGTTCTAAATAAATATGCGTAGTACCTTGGCTCAATATCAGTTTTTATTTGTCTCAATACATCGTATGCAGGGCTTGTCACACCATCATATTCTGACAAGCCCACTGAGCCCATCCAAGCCAATAGCTTATTAACAACTATGTCGTTTTTTTTCACCATCCAGTAGCCATCAGTCGAGCTAGCTTTGTTACCGCGCGCCTCTAAATCTTTGCGTGGCCGCACACCAATACTCGCATATAGCGATAATAATTCGTAATCATTATTGGCTGGCGCTGTTTGTGTAATCATTCTAAAAAGATCTTTTACTCTTTTTTCTTGCCATTCAAATGGCACTTTATCTTCCCATTCACCTTCGCTTTGTTTGTAATCCTCATATGTGTTTAAGTGGAGCTTCATAGAGCAATTGCCTCATCCAATTTTTTCAGTTCTTCATCTAACGCTGCGATTTCGGTTAATACTTCAGAAACACTATGTTGTGCTTCAGGCTTATAAAATATCTTGTTAAAATTAATCTCAACACCTACGACGTTTTCCAGATACTCAAATGGTTTGCTAATGTATTTGGCCATAAACGCTTCTATAGCTTGCTGGTTTAACGCTTCATCTTTATTAAATGGAATTACTTCGTGATCTTTTTGATAATCTGGCGTAAGCTCGACAGTGATTTCAATTCGTTCAGCCAGTTTCTTGGTCGCTTTCTTATACGCTGATTTAACAATAATCTTTCCACACCCCAGATCTTCTATTGTGCCTTTTGCTAAATCTTTCTTTAGAAGTGTTTCTTGCTCTTCGTCAAAGTAATAATTAGCCTTAGTGCTCGTTATTAGTAAAGGTTGTTCTTTATAATCTAGGCTCGCAATGAAAGGTTTTATATCTTGCTCAAAATAATCAAATAGTGATGAATATAGGTTTTCATCAATTTCTGTAATAGTAAATTCGGTAAGCTCTCGCTCGCCATTACTAATTTTATTTGGCTTGAGTATTTCAGAGGTGGCGCGCTTTTCCTCACCCGTTTTTTTGTCTTCCTTAACCGGCAGGTGTGTTTCAAAGGTAAATCCATTTATATCTACGTTCGTTAGCATGATGGCTTGTTTATTAAAGTAAAAATGTTCTTTATCGAGCACGCGCGCATAGTCGCTATCTTTATAAGCACCTAATGTTTTAACGATATCTAACCTTTCGGCCTTTGCGATTTTTTTCTTTTTCGAACCTTTACTTTTTTTCAGTTCCGTCCATTTTTCACTAGCGTTAATAAGCATAACCTTGTCTTGATACTCAGGATTTCTGTTTTTGTGAAGCACCCACAAATATGTGTGAATTCCCGTGTTAAAAAATTCATCGGTAGGTAATTGAATAATCGCTTCAACAAGTTTGTTTTCAAGCATCCACTTTCTAATATTGCTTTCTGCTGAGCCAGCATCACCACTAAATAGTGTCGAGCCGTTATGAACAACCACACCTATACCATTAGCATCTAACTTTGAAATAAGGTGTTGCATAAACAGTAATTGCCCATCGGATATCGAGGGTAGGAATTTAAACCGATCCGTTTTATCGTTTTGAATATCTTTTGCGTATCCTGACCAGCTAACACCATAAGGTGGATTGGCGACAACCACATCGAACTCTTCATTATAGAATTTATCATCGACTAAGGTATTACCATGCTCTATTTTAGAGTCAGGCCTAAAACGACTTTCGATTTTTGCCAAGGCGTAAAGAGCGTCATTCCAGTCTTGACCAAAGGTCTCCGTAAGTCTCTTGAATTTTTGGTTGATTCTATCTTCAACACCAAACAGCATGTTCCCACCACCACAGGTGCAGTCGTAGATTTTAAGTAGTTTGTCTGACTCTTCGATTTTCGAGGCAATGATTTCACTGATAAGAGCAATTACATCATCAGGAGTATATTGCTCCCCTGCTGTTTCAGCCGATATATCCGCCCACTTACGTTTGATATGCTCTTCTAATGTAGTTATTTCAGAGTTATTGAAAGGTTTGAGGTCTATTTCTGCCCACAGTTTTGTATAAGCTAACAAAACTTTTTTAGCTTTTAATTTAGTAATTACACCTTTGATATCTAGAAATTTTTCACCATCGCCTGCATCAACACCCAGCAGATCTTTGGTTTCTCCATCAAAACCTTTTAAGTAGGCATCGAAGTCGATATCAAAAGATTTATCATTTTTACAAATATCAGAAAGTGACTGACCTTTTTCAAAGATGAAAATATTGTAACCTTGGCCTTTATCTTTAATTAGATCATATAGGTCTTCTTGTTGGATACTTGCAAATGCCTTTTCACCAACTTCCTTTTTTAAATCATCAAACATACGAACCAATCGGCTTTCAATCATAACTAGCGCGAAGAACGGCATCATGAATGATGGCCATTCAGACTCTTTAATACCTGAACCTCTTAGCAAGTCTGCGGTTGCCCAGATTTTTGATTCATATTGAAGTATGTTCATTAATTATTTCTCTTTTGTTTTTGTATCCACATTTCGATGTCTTCTTTTTTAAAACGCCAGCTACCACCAACTTTAAATCCCGGGAATTTGCCCTCGGCAGCAAGGCGGTATGCGGTCTTTTCAGCTAATTTCAGGTATTTGGCTACATCTTTTATGGTTAAAATTTCATCTGTCATTGCTCAACTCACTAGGGGGTAGTGGGAATATACTGAGAGAATAAGGGAAAATTGAGGAACCGACAACCAGAAAAGCCCTTTATGCAACAAGTGCTTATCATGTAGAGTGTAATTTGTTGAATATCAAGGACGAACTATCACTTATGCCAAGCAATAAGGACATACCCATGATCAAGCCAAGTGATGCAAAATCATGGGGACTATGCGCTCGACGTGTATGGCTTGATAATAATGGAAGTCTTGATTTATCCACAACAGAGGATGAATTTGAGCAATTAATCATTCAACTTGGTCTTGAGCACGAAAATGCCGTACTCCAGCGCCTAACTGAGATATTCGAAATACATACCGCGAGATCTTTAGAACATACCGCCCAGCTTATGGCTGATAGGGCTCAAGTGATCTATCAAGCTCAGCTTTTAGATGAGGCTAATGGATTTACAGGTTATCCAGACTTTCTGATCCTCCACGAGAGTGGTGAATACCAGCCTGCCGATGCAAAGCTATCACTGAGCGAAGACAAAAAGGAGATTCAGGTTCAGCTTGGATTTTATCGACGTATGCTAGGCAGCCAGTTACCTGCCATTGTATTTCTAGGAGATGGCAGTGAAGCTCTAATAGGTGAGGAAGCCGATCGAATTACCGATCAATTTATCACCGATATGCGTGAACTCCTCGCTAGCGATGAAGAACCACAGGTGCGTTACAGTCACAGCAAGTGCCGTGCTTGCACTTATTACAATTATTGCAAACCAGTATTCGAGGCTAATCAAGAGCTCACGTTGCTTTATGGCATACAAGGCCGTGCAGCAGCAGGACTGGAAACTGAAGGTATCAACACAATAGATGAATTAGCTGTTACCGACTCATCGACCATTCCTGATATCCCATATTTAAAGGGAGACGCTAAAAAACAACGTGCCGTTTTACAGGCAAAGTCGTATCTAACTGGTGAAATTTTTCAACTTCAACCAGTATCGTTACCAGAAGGTCAGTGGGTGCATTTCGATATTGAAGATAACCCGCTGGCAGATAGTGGAATGAAACATGTTTATCTTTGGGGTTTTCTAGTGCCTGATTATGACAAAGATAATTTCGAATATGTTTGGACTGATATCGAAGCGGAGGATCAGAAAGGCTGGTTACAATTTTTAGCCAAAATCGAAGAGTATCGGCAAAGATACCCCTCATTGATATTGGCACATTACTCAAGTCATGAGCGCTCAACAATTAAATCTTATGCTAAGCGCTATAACATGGAAGAAAATGACACTGTACTTTACCTACTGGGTGATAATAGCCCGTTATTCGATATGCAAAAGCCTGTGCTAGACAATCTTGTTTTACCACTCCAAGGCTATGGCCTAAAGGATATCTGCAAACACAAAGATCTGGTCAATTTCCAGTGGGAAGACGATGATTCTGGATCTCAGTGGTCAGTAGTTCAATTTAATCGTTTCCTTACCGAACCTGATATTCAAGTAAAGGATAAATTAAAAAAAGATATCCTCGGATATAATCGTGATGATGTTATAGCAACACGACGACTTGAAGAATGGCTTCGTGACAAACATATGTAATCTACAATTTAATCGCATATTTCCACTTTTATTTATAAAGAATTCATTACAAGCTCTAAAGTTACCTTTTTAAGATCTACACTAGATGCACAAACAGCACAAAGATTAACGATTGACTCTGCTTGTATTGGATGAACAGAAAACTCACTCTGAACTTCTTCTTCCTGCCATGATATGGTTTCATAAGTCTCACCAACCATAATATCTTTTTCACACTTGTTACATTCAGTAAACACTGTTTTCATAATTATCTTCCTCATTAATAATTCTATATTGCTAAGCACCTATATCAAAAAAATAAGTTTTCACAATTCCCATGGCTTCATTGTTGTTTCCTTTAAAAATGAGATGCATCCACCTTTAAGAGCTCTCTTTTCATTAGTCAACTCATAATATTTCACTTGCCCACATGTTTCTTCATACAAGCTTTCCACTTTATGCACTTCAACAATTTCAATATGTTGTGAGTAAAAAAGACTAACCCCTGATGTTGAACCATGATAATGCCCATCAGTAAATCCTTGCTCTAAATCATCTATGATAATATTTTCTGGAACTTTGCAAACATAAACTAGCCCATCTTTTCCTGCCCCTAACACCCGCTCCGCGTGATAAAGCGCACCTTTCAAGTTATCAATAAAATACCATGCTAAATATTGACTAACGCCTTCCCCAGAGTTAAAGCAAGCAGAATCAAAATCAGTAAAATCAACTTTAGAGCCATGAAATAATAATTTCTTTTTCTCGGAAGGCTTTATGTATTTTTGAATATTATTTTTTCCTATGGTTTCTTCGAGTAGTCGAGCAGATTCAACGCTAGTCTGCACTGGAATTAATTCAGCGCCAGCATGCTCCAAAAAATATGTTCTATGGCGGCCATTTCCAAAAACTATGTCATACTCCACCCAAGTCTTTGGACTATCTCCAAAAAGTCTTCTGAATAAACTTGGAACACTGTTTTTTTCATGTTTATGAACTGCAATTCGTGGCATTAAAGGATGCTTAATATCCATCTCATCCAGTTCAGGATCCAGAAATCCTTCTATATATTCATAAGTATCTACAGTCCATTCAATGCAATCTGGTAGTGACAATCTCTTGTTTGTTTTGTGTGTTTTGACAAGGGCTTGTGCATTAACTAAGTAAATTTCTCGCTCGCCAGAATAAACAGGATCCTCTCTAAGTCGAACATGAGAATAATCTAAGCCTTCTGCCTTCAATTCAACCCTTATACATCCATTACATTTGCACTCACTCATCAATAATCACTCCACAATTTTAAATTATATATATTAGTTAGAAACTATAATTTCTGAAATAAAATCTAATTTACCTGCAAACAACATCTATCGCATGGCCAAAATGGTACAAATTTATAAAACTTCATTGTTTTTTAGATTTAATTACCTTTAATTTGAAGCATCCAATTCATTATCTTTTCCTTCCAATGAATACTGCTTCTCACCAGAATGCTCGTGTAATTGAGAAATTAATAGTTTTCGATCATCTGTGACAACAATTGCGCCTTGTTTAGCTCGACTGATCGCCACATAAAATGCTTTTTGGCTTGCAAGATTTTTTCTAAAGCTCTCTGCATGATAGATTACACGCTCTGATGTCATACCTTGTGCGCCGTGTGCAGTAGTTACATAATTGTGACTCCAGTGTTGGCTTTCTAGCTCAGATGTCTTTAACGTATGTATTTCTCCACCTGAAAATTTTAATTGAACGTTCCCTTCTATACGGTTGATATCTACTACATGCGCTTTCATCCCGTTGGTTAATCCTTTATCTCTGTTATTAAGAGTCCAAATAATTTTATCCCCGACTGTTAACTCACTTTCTTCTGGTCGGAATGCCTGTATCTTTTTTCCCCATGACGAAGGGTTCCAAATAACTTCACGACCAGAATCATCTTTAAGCAATATTGTATTTTTATTTATGTCTCTGCTGATAATTGTCCAATAGCTATTTTTATCAACACCTTGCCTCTTATATGTACGGGAAAACTTAATAGCATCACCTAATGAATAATTCATTACATCTTCTTGTGATGCTTTAGTTAAATCTATCTTATCTAGCCGATCAATTTCATAACCAACCTTTGATATTTCTCCTCGTTCCTTGAGTTCGTCACGTAATAAATTACTGAGAATCTCACGCCCTTCTCGACTTGGCTCAATCAATAGTGTTTCATCTCGTTCCTCTGGCAATAGTGATAGATAGCGCTCAACAATCTCATTATGTCGATTCTCTGCGTTACCTTTTATTTGAATGACATCACCACCCCCGCTTTGCAAATAATCCAATGCTTGTTTTGCATCTGCTTCAATTGAGGCATAAACAGCATCAAGAGTTTGAATATTTTCTTGCCGGACTATTTCATCCAACTTAAATGTAGTTAATCCATTTTCTTGCAATTGTCTGAATGCTGCTCCGGCCTCGACACTCCCCAATTGCTGAACATCACCGACTAATATAACTTTTGCTTGATGCTTGCCTGCCTGTTCAAATAGTTTAGCCATATCTTTGGTTGGTAATAATGATGCTTCATCAACCAACCACAATTGTTTTTTATCTTTATCACTGTTAAACCTTGATTGCAGCAAATGACTTGCCACCGTTATTGCATCATTTAATCCAGCACCATCTTTTAATGAATCGCACGCCGATGCTGATGGAGCCATTCCAATAACCTCATAATCCTTATCCATAAATACTTTAGATATCGTTCGTAGAACTGTTGAGGTTTTAGCCGTACCTGCATAGCCCTGCACACCGACCACTTGGTCATTACACGATAGTAAGCCTCTAGTAACCGTCTTCTGACCTGCATTCCATCCATCGTAACCTTGAGTAATACTTTCCTGATTTGCATCATCAATTATATTTTCAATATCCAAACTACTTAACTGGGTGCTTAGCAAACTTCTGCTTTCTTGAACAAAGTTAATCATTTTATTTTCCTGCTCTATAGATTGGGGAGTTGTTACTGCATCTACTTCTTGCCACTGTTGAAACTGGCTTGAATACACCTTGGCTTTTCTACCCCCGATCAGTTCACCAGATCTTTCAAGTTCGGATACATATACATCAACTCTATCAGAAGGAATACCATAACCTACCGCTTGCTGATTAATTTTATTTACGAGTTCTTCTTTTGAAAACACAGCATCTCGCTCACTAATCGATAGAACTGTAGTTTTAGCTATTTTTTGCAGTCTTTCATAATCGTGCAGCTTATTTTGATCGCTCCACTCTTTACATTGATTATTCTTCATAGCTTCTTGAACAAGCTCTTCACTACTAAAAGACTTTTCTTTCTCTGTACATTTCCATTCTTTCAGAAGATTTTCAGGTTCCACATAAATCTTCTTATCCCTAAACCTGTGAGCAATTTTTTCTTTTAATGACGAGGGGGCTGTTTCACGGGTATATCCTTGCTTTTCTAATTCCCTTTCAATTTCATCACGGCGCTGACTAAATACTTTAATAACATCATCAGGAACACCTGCTATTTCAAAACTTGCGTCTTGCTGTCGATTAATTTTATACCCGAGCTCTTTCAAACTTGCAGATAGATGCTGGCGATAGTACAACCCAATTTCTTTTTGCAGGCAGTAAAAATGTCGGGACTCAATACTTTTCCACAAATTTTCAACTCTACTTAAATTCAGAACAGCAGCATGTGAGTGAAGCTGAGGATCAAGCTTACGCGACGTATCATGTTTAAACACTGCGCAGAGAAGATTCCCAGTTGCCTGATGCTCCATAACATCTTTACCATTCTCGTCTCTTGTGTGCTTTCGTGTAAATGTGGCTTTTTCTTCCAACAATTTAATAGATGCTTTAACCGCATCATTATGTGCTTGTACAACTCGTTCATCCCCACCCACAAGCGCTACGACTGAAACGGATTTTGGTGGCGCAAACTGTAAATCAAATCCAGGCTTATGGTGATGCTCACCATTTCGTACAGTACCAACTTTTTCTCTAGCAATTTCACCATTCAGATATCGTTTAAATCTTTCCTTATCTACGGCCTGTCCTTGTATCCCTATAATTTCAGCTGCTTTACCTTCCCAGCTCGATACGCACACATCATCACGTGCATAGTAATCAGCATGATCAGACTGCTCGTAGTAGCTAGCCGCGTGTTCAGCCGATCTAATTGGCGCTAACGTCATCATATTTAAGACGACTCAAAGCTTTTATAACGTTCAAGCACCCTTACAACTCTTTCTTTTAATTCAACACCTGATAGTTGTGAACCTGAGTGTTGAGCTATATCTGCCGCTAAAACACGAGATACTGCTGATGCATGTAAAACTGAATTAATTATTCTATTCATTTCATCAAGCTTGTATGTTACTTCATCGCTTTTAACAGATAATGCCCGATCTACTAATGCACGTGCAGCCGCACTCAAACTTAACCCGCGTTGTTCTGCAAAGTGGCTCAAGTCTCTATGCATCTGTTTCGAACAGTGCAACTGAATTCGATACGCATGTGTTTTACTCATAATATTTAATACTCATGTTTGGGTCACCTCAACACTTGACTTTATAGTGATTGACTCATTAATGACTTACTATACTAATTTCCATTTGAGTCACTTGTTCCATTGATTTCCTGTGAGAAAACACCTGCACACGAGTGTGCGTGAGGTGTCCGTCTTTATTACTAGTTGTAAACTAGTGATAAAGACTTAATTAATGAGGCTCCACAACTTGTTGTGGAGAATTAATTACTAAATTCACTACTCTCAAATGATGTCCCGTCATGTAAAGAATCAGTGGATACTGAATTATCAGGATTGTCTTCACTTAGAACTTCACCCTCAATCTCATTAAGCTGCACTTCTGCGGCCTTAACTAACCGCAGGATTGCATCTTCAACGTGTTCATTTAAAGGAAATGAAACCCCAGATTTTTCAGCCCTTAACTCAATCTCTCCTAATCTTTGATTGATCTCTGATGAGATCATGAAAGACTTCTTCTTTTTTATTGCTGATGCTTTGGTTTGGAATAATTGCTTTGCCATAACTACTTTCTCCTAAATTTCATCGAAAGACGATTGTTTAATATCTGTGTTAGTGTCTTTATCAATATTGGCACTCAAAGAATCACAAGACTCTTCAACAGCCAGAGGTAAATCTATTTTTTTGAACTTTTTTGAAATCACTTTCAAAGGCGTTTGGAGCCATTTTTTATTATCCGCACTATTCACAACAGCCTCCAAATCAGGCATCGCTTGAATTTCAGATGCCAGTAATACGCGTCTTAATTCCTTTCTAGGCTGTCTCTGTTTCACACCATTAGAATAAGTAACTTGTGTGTTTATAATTTCTTCATCACCTATATCTTTGCTTATTTCTTCTGCTGAATTTCCTTCTAACACCCGAAGAATAACTCTTGTTCCAGTACAACCAAGTATCGATTCTGTAATATTGTTTCCATATATCTCACGCAATTGAGCACGTTTTTGAAAACCAAATATTGCAACCAATCCACGCTTTCGACCAAGAGCAACCGCTTTATGTATATTTGTAAGGTGTCCAAGAACAGGGAATTCATCTATAGAGATAACATAACGAAAGTTATTATCAGGGCTAAGACCTAACACTGAATTAAGTACCAACATTGTCCACGCCCGTATTAATATGTAATGCTGTTCTGTCGTGTCTGCATCATGTAAGGCAAATATCCATTGACTATTTTTCTTTCTCACAATCTTGGTTATTGATAACGAATCTTTACCCGCATTAGGCTCAAGCAATCCTAATGAAACTGTACATAAATTAAGTACCCCAAGAATTGAAGCAAGCATTTTTTCTGCTGAATCATCAAAGATCCTGTCTATTCCCAAACCTTTTAATTCCTCAGCAAGCTGCTTTATAGATAGCGTATTTAAGTAATGAATAAGAACTTTATTAGTTGCATTATCATTATAAAGACGCATTAAAATGGCAGCTAAAAATGTTCGTGCATACCCTATCCATTCCTTATTTGAGCCTGATACATCTGGAATAAATGCTGCGGCAACACGATAACAATCATTTTTAGTCATGATTTCAGCAAATATTGACCAATTTATGAGTTCTTGTCGGCAGTCTAGGATTACATCACCATTTTTATACAACTTTTCAACAATTTCCAAACCAAAGTCTAAGCAAAAACCTGGGTGATTGTTTCGTCGGAAATATTTAATTAAACCAAAAATAAGTTCTGATTTTCCCGAACCTACGTCACCTTCAATAGATATGGATCTAGTCTGTATATTTTTTGGAATAACCACATTTCCAACCCTCAATTCATTTCTGAACCAACCAAGCCACCTTGCTTTTGCCTTTACTATTTGTGCTCCACGTATCCTGTAAGATGAAGGAGCATTCATCAAAATAATAGCAATGAGGCAACCAATAACAATGACAGCAACGCTTAACAAATCCACGAAATCCTCATAACCAATGGCATACACTTGGTTAAATAGAATTACTTCCTTAGGCCAAAAATTAACGTTAAATACACTAGAAACTATTACACCGTTGATATAATTTATTTGATCAAATAAAAACCAATAACTAATACCTGTTAGGCATAGATATAAAAAAGCCAAAATTTTGTCATATATGAATATAATAAATGAAACAGCAAGTACACCACTAACAAGCAGAACATCAGAATTAGAAATGTTTTCAATAAAACTATTAATAACATGCATTATTCCACCTCCTCGCGGTTGTCAATAATCCATTGATTAACTTCTGACTCGCTCCAACATTTAATCGATGTTCCTTTAATTTTCACTGACGTAGGAAAATCGTTACATTCTTTTCGAATTCTCCAAAAAGTAGTTTCTGATATATCCCCAAGCCTTTTGCAAACTTGTTTTATTCGTATAATCTTTTCATGCATGTTCTTGAACTCCTATGTGTTTGTCACATTGAATTTACTCACATACATCCCCTCACGCATGGCCAGAATGGTACAAATTATTAAAGTTTTTGATTTTTTATTAACTTGGATAATATATAGTTACTCATATAGACTATATGTAGTTAATAATTAGTACGGAGATATACAGTTGATAAAGAACCAAGATATAGATGTAATATTGGAAATTCAGAAACTTTTTGAAAGTGAAAATATTGCAGAATCTAGAAGTGCTAGTATTTACAGTAAAGAGTCTTTATGGAAATACTTACAAAAAATCCCACTAGATTGTTTGTCCTTATCCATACCATTTAAACAATGCAACGTGAAAATCCCAGATAACCTAGGGGATTTTTTAAATAATATTGCAGGAAATTCTCTCGACGTAGCAGCGTGGATCCTACAGTGGCAACTCCCAAAATATATCAGAGGCGAAGAAGAAGAAAAATATTCTGATTTACTAGAGCGCGTACATTTATTAAACGCTTTAAGGGTCATTGTTAATAATTCTAAAAAAAATCCAGACAAACACATATCCCCACCTTTTAGTGCACATTCTGACTGGGGGAAAGTATTTGAATTTTATACTAGAGAAATAAACGGAAGCCAAATTCACAGAGACATAAATGGTGACTTCAGATTTAAAAACTTCCCTAGCCCGAAAGGCAAGCGATTAAAGAAAAATTTACTTGTGGGACGCTGTTTGCTTTGTCATAGAAAACAAAATTCAAAATCTTTCTTATGTGACTTTCATATGAATAAAAAAAACCTTAAGGAAAGACATAAAGTAGAACGTTGGATAAGAGATGCCTACAAGCACCTGCTAGCTGAACAACATACCAAAGATCATTCTAAACTAAATATTTTTTTAAAATCATATGAATTACATACATGGTCGAAATGGCATCCTGTACACAAAAAATATCGTGCACACATAAAAAGCATAATGGACGAAATTTATACTGAAAATAAAGGTGTTTTCTATATGGATCCAATACCCTCAGAGAAAGTTATGTTTAAATTACAAAACGCTTATCGAAGCCACCCATATATTAAGGAGTTTGAATGCTCTATCGAACTCTCGAATTACAATTTATTAGAAGCTTACCACTCTATTATTCTTGAAAGTGAACATACCCTTATTAAAATCGCGGCAAGTAAACAACTGCGTAAAAAATATGCTTTTGATGAAAAATCAATTATTGAGTATAAAGAAGTTATTATTAATTAGTTGTTATAAAGTTAAATGATCATCACAAAAAACTAAATTCCATTCGTTATATCAATTACTACTAACGACTAAAGAATGGATATTAGAAGCATATCCGCCACCATGAAGTAGCTGCTCTAAATGATCTGCCCATATTTGAAGCCATTCACGACATTCTTTTTCGTACGAGTGCAAATCGTACGTGCCTTCAATGCCACTCTTAGAATGACCTAGAACAGCCTCAGCAATCTCGCTTCGGCAGCCCAAACGAGCCAATCCGGTACGGACACTACGGCGTAAATCATGTGGTGTCCAATGCTTAATATCGATCATCCGATCAGACTCACGCATGTGCCATGCCTGTTCCGTCAATGTTTTTTGTTGTAACGGTAGCCCGGTTTTTTGTGAAGGAAAAAGATATTCACCTGTTGTTAATTTTAATTGTGTTAAAAATGCAATGGCTTGGGTTGGTAACTGAACATGCCTTTCAATTCCAGTTTTAGTATCTTTCAAATGCCAAGTGCCAGCGACTAAATCAACGTCATTCCATTCGGCCTCGCACACTTCACCAGTCCGACAGCCTGTCCAAATAGTAAAGTGCATGATATTTTTTTGTGTCGGAGTAAAGCTTGAACCCGGCAACCAATGCAGAAATTTTTTGATCTCACTATCTGAGAGGACACGTTTTCCACGCTGAGAAGTTAATCTTACCTTGGCCTGACGAAGACTCGCCTTCGCTAAGATACCGGGGTTAGCAAAATTATCATCAAATCGCTCTAGGCCAATTGCAAACTCAAATGCAGATGTTAATTCTCGAAGAACATTGCCGGCTTGAACATTTGCACCACGCCCAACAATTTCCATAATTAGCTTTACAACATCTTTTCGATTAATCTCAGAAGCAAGCTTATCCCCCAAAACTCGTACAGCATCACCCACCAAAGTACGACGTGTCTCTTTTTGTCCCTTTACCTTACGAGCTCCTGCGATCAGTTTTCCATTAATAAATCGATCTTCTATGTATTCGTTTAAATACAATTCCACGAGCTGTTTTACGGTCAAAGCACTTTCTCTATTTTCTCGCTCTTCTACCTCTTGCTTTTTTTCTTCTCTAGCCTCAATGGCTGGGCAGCGACCACTTTTTCGAGCAACTTTAAGCTCCTGTAACTTCAATCGTGCCTCAGCAAGTGAAGTAAGTGGGAAATGACCTATCTTAACTTGCACAAGTTTTCCTGAAATGGGGCTTGTATAGCGATAGAAGAAGGTCTTAGTACCTCCATTACCGCAACTAACACGCAAGCCACGATTTTCACTAGTATCAGACATAATTGCTGAACCCGGTTTCATTGCCTCTATTTTGCGTGAATTGAGCGGTACTTTTCCATTTGAAGACATAAACACCTCTTTTATCAGATAATTTGATCTTGCTAAGATATAATTGCCATTCTTAAGTGTTTTTCTGTAAGTTTTTGCAAAGCATTAACCTGCTTATAAAAAACCTACAGTAATACTTACATATTTTTCTGAAAGCTCATGAAATTTCATGCAATTTCATGAACGCTTCTGAAAGAAGAATAACAAATAAACTTTATGTTTATTATACACTTATAATAAAAAAATGTAGATTTATGAAGAACAAAACCGAACAACACACACCTATGATGCAGCAGTACCTGAAAATCAAGGCTCAACACCCTGATATTCTGGTGTTTTACCGCATGGGTGATTTTTATGAATTATTTTACGACGATGCACGTAAGGCCGCGCGCCTGCTGGATATCACACTGACAGCACGCGGCCAGTCTGCGGGCGAACCCATCCCCATGTGTGGGCTGCCCTATCACGCAGCCGATAACTATCTGGCCAAACTGGTCAGGCATGGCGAATCTGTTGCAATTTGCGAACAAACCGGTGATCCCGCAACCAGCAAGGGACCGGTTGAGCGTAAGGTTATGCGTATTATTACCCCGGGCACGATTACGGAAGAGTCCCTGCTACAGGAAAGGCGAGACAATTTACTGTGTGCAGTTAACCAGCAAAATAATTACTTTGGACTGGCAACACTGGATATCACCAATGGCCGTTTTTCTATCCTGCAAGTTACCGATACCGAAAGCCTGCTCAGTGAGCTGGAACGCATTCAGCCAGCAGAATTACTGGTCAATGAAGAAACGGCCATTGCCAAACAGCTAACAAGCCTGAAAGGTTTTAAATACAATCCGCCGTGGAATTTTGAACTTAAAACTGCCACCCGGTTACTTACCGAACAATTTGGCACACGAGACCTGGCCGGATTTGGCTGTGAAGACATGACTATTGCACTCGGAGCTGCAGGCTGCCTGATTCAATACGCGCGTGATACCCAGCGCAACCAGCTTCCACATATTACCGGACTGACGGTTGAACAACGTGATCAGTCTGTCATTCTGGATGCCGCAACACGTCGCAATCTGGAGCTGGACCGTAGCTTGTCTGACCAGCACGATTTCACCCTCGCTGGTATTCTCGACAAATGCACAACCTGCATGGGTAGCCGTTTGCTACGTCGCTGGATTGCACGTCCTTTACGTGATGCAGGCATTCTGAATAACCGCTATGACTGTATTGAAGAGTTGATTCAACAACAGGCTTTCACTGATATTCAGGAACTGCTCAATGGTATTGGCGACATTGAACGTATCCTGACCCGGGTAATCATGCTGAGTGCACGCCCACGAGACCTCTCTACATTGCGCGATTCAGTCTCACGCCTGCCTGAAATGCAACAGCTACTTGCCACATTAAAGAGTGAACAAAGCAACGTGTTGGCCACCGCTGTTTCGGAACACCCGGATGTCGTTGATCTACTTCAACGCGCAATCATCGAACAACCTCCGATGTTGATTCGTGATGGTGGCGTGATCGCAGAACACTATGATGATGAGCTCGATGAACTGAAAGCACTTAGCCAGCATGCGGACCAGTTTCTGGTCGATCTGGAAGAAAAAGAAAAAAAACGCACAGGCATCACAACACTAAAAGTCAGTTACAACCGTGTGCATGGCTACTACATTGAAATCTCGAAGGCTCAATCCGCCAATGTTCCTGACGACTATATTCGCCGCCAGACACTAAAAAATGTAGAGCGCTATATCACTCCGGACTTAAAAAGTTTTGAAGACAAAGTATTAAGTGCACGGGAAAAAGCGCTCGCACGGGAAAAATACCTGTATGAAAACCTGCTGCAAACACTGGCACAATTTCATACGGCTTTATCAGAATGCGCGCAAGGACTGGCAGAACTGGATGTATTTTGTAATCTCGCAGAACGTGCATACACGCTGGATTACAGCCGACCACAACTGCGTAACGAACCCGGACTGCACATTAAAGGCGGTCGGCACCCGGTTGTTGAAATGGTCTCTGATCTGGCATTTGTTGCCAATGACACCGAGTTTGATGATGAGCGCCGGATATTAATGATTACCGGCCCGAACATGGGTGGTAAATCAACCTACATGCGTCAGACTGCACTGATTACATTGATGGCCTGCATGGGCAGCTTCGTTCCCGCTGAACAAGCAATCATCGGTTCAATTGACCGGATCTTTACGCGCATTGGTGCATCGGATGACCTTGCCAGTGGGCGCTCAACCTTTATGGTCGAAATGACTGAAACAGCAAACATCCTCAATAATGCTACTGCAAACAGTCTGGTGCTAATGGATGAAATCGGCCGCGGTACCAGCACCTACGACGGCTTGTCTCTAGCCTGGGCTTGTACAGAACAACTGGCCACCAAAATAAAAGCCTTCACCCTGTTTGCGACCCACTACTTTGAACTCACAGATCTGGCCAACACTTATAGCAATATTCACAATGTGCATCTGGATGCAGTTGAACACAATGAAACCATCGTTTTCATGCATGCCGTAAAAGACGGGCCTGCTGACCAAAGCTATGGCCTGCATGTCGCCGCACTCGCAGGTATACCGAAAACTGTCATTGAAAATGCACGCAAAGTGTTAGTGGCACTTGAAAACACAAAAAAACCTGTTGAAAAGAATGCTGTTGAAAATCCTCAACTCTCACTATTTCAACCCCCTGAACACCCCATAATCCGCCAACTTGAGAAAATCGAGCCTGATCAGTTAACCCCTAAACAAGCACTCGATTTAATATATCAAATAAAATCAGAGCTTTAAACGCCTCTCAATACTGAAATCCAACTAAAGACCACGAATTTACTGCCGATATAGTGTGCAGTAGATTTATTCATCCGGACTCACGTGATGTGCAAACCACATTTACCTGCAGCCCGTGGTAATAATCATTCGTCTAACAGTAAGTTGAGTAGTGTATTCATGAAACTAAATTTTAAATTCAACACCAATATGAGCATCAAACAAAAAATGTTCACCGGGTTTGGTGTACTCATTTTGATCATGACAATTATCGGACTCAAATCGCTTGCAAGCATGCAATCAATCAAGAATTCAACGCGTCTGGTTGTAAAAGAACAGCAACAGGCCGTTTACCAGTCCATGCTTCTTTCAACCATCATTGAACAATCAATGTCCGGCCTGGGGTTTTACTTACTCAGTAAAGAACCTATTTACAAAGACCAGTATGAAGATAACCTGAAGAAAGCCACCAAAATACTTACACAATTAAAAAATATAAAAGCGATTGCGAATGACCCTGAAAGCTCTGTTCTGATAACTAAAATAGATAGTACGTTCAGAAAATTTCAGTCTTACCATGCAAAAATGCTGAAGCTTACAAAAAATACGCATAATAATTTCCCTGGTATGCGTTATTCAGCTGAGAATATTAACCCCATCTCACAACAGGTGCTGCAAAATATGAGTGCCATTTTAGCCTCGGAAGAAGATAGAGATAAAGGAAAAACAAATACAGATTTTCTAGTACTGATTAATAATATGCGTTACTCATGGACACGTATCATGAACGGCGTACGCGCCTACCTTGGATTTCGAACAGATATTGCACTGGATGAAATTAAAAATCACCGCGAGCTATTCTACAAATTACTGGCACGGGTAAATACTGAATACTCTGACCATCTGGGGTTAGAACAAGAAATTGCAATGGAAGAAATAATGAAAAGCACATTATTATTCAAAGACAGACTTGATACATTTATCAAGCTGCATGGCAGTGACAAGTGGAGACAGGATGCCTATCTGATTCGAAACAAAATTGGACCCATTCTGGGTCGGCTGAGTAATCAGATCAAACAATTAGTCGATCGTCAGAATAATCGAATAGAAAAAACCAGCTCTGTTCTGATAGAAGACACGGAAAATAATAGCATCCTCATACTGGGTATGCTGGTATTCGCCATACTTAGTATTATTGCACTAGGTTACATGCTGCTGCACGGTATCATTAAACCCATGTCTAAGATCGTTGACCAGGGTATACAGTCTCTGAAGTCAATAATGAAATCCATGAATTATGATGATCACAGCCTGGAGCTAATCTCACATACAAATGATGACGACACCATCAACAATGTAGCACGTACTTTTGAGGTAATGACCCGGGCACTTAAGTCCAACCTTAAAAAACAGAAAAATGATACCGATGACCTCAAGGGTAAAATTGAAATGATCCATGATGTTGTCAAACTTGCTGCACGTGGCGACCTTACTGGCGACATGATGGTATTTTCTGGCAAGGAGCCTATCGATCAGCTTGCAAATGATACGCAGCAGATGGTGAATGATCTGAATGAACTGGTTTCACAAGTTCAACAATCAGGTATCAAAGTTACATCATCAACTACAGAAATTGCAGCCACCGCAAAACAACAGGAAGCTACTGTAAGTGAACAGGCTGCAAGTACAAATGAAATTATGGCAACAGTCACCCAGATTTCGGCAACATCTAAAGAACTGCTCAGAACCATGCAATCCATCAGCGCAATTGCAGATAATACTGCAGACTCAGCTACAACAGGTCAGGGGTCACTGTCACGAATGGAGGACGCCATGCGTCATATGCGCAAGTCAACTGACACCATAGCCAGCAAGCTCGCCATTCTGAATGACAAAGCCAATAATATCAGTACCGTTGTCACAACCATCAATAAGGTAGCCGACCAAACGAATCTACTCTCGCTCAATGCAGCTATCGAAGCTGAAAAAGCCGGAGAATACGGAAAAGGTTTTGCCGTTGTCGCTACAGAAATAAGACGACTCGCAGACCAGACAGCTGTGGCCACATGGGATATTGAACAAATGGTCAAGGAAATGCAATCGTCTGTATCAGCAGGCGTCATGGGTATGGACAAGTTTTCAGATGATGTCAGCCAGGGAGTTGATGAAATAGCATCAATCAGTGAGCAACTGGGTAATATCATTGATGAGGTCCAGACACTCACACCACAATTTGAGAAAGTAACCGAGGGCATGCAGTCACAAGCCCTGGGCGGAGAACAAATCAGTGAAAGTATGGTGCAACTCAATGATACAGCACACCAGACTGCTGACTCATTAAGACAATCTAATCAATCCATACAAAAGCTTAAGGGTGCCGCCAATAATCTTCAGTCTGCCGTCTCTATCTTCAAGGTAAAGAAACATGCCTAGTCAATTACTTTTGCAATTCTCTGCTGCAGGTCAATTGTTTGTAATTGAGAGTACACAGATTGTTGAAATAATCCCGTTGGTTGAACTAACACAAGTCCCTTCGACAGCAAATTACATTGCCGGAATATTTAATTACAGAGGTGACCTTATACCTGTTATTGATATAAGTTTTTTATTATTTCAGAAGCCAGCAAAAGAGCTAATCTGTACACGTATCATTATCACTGAAACTGAACACCATGAAAATAAATACTACACCGCCATCATTGCTGAAAAGGTAAACCAGACGATCACTGCCTGCAAGGCAGACATGAAGCAACATAATCTTGCAAACAATGACTCGCCTTATATTCGTAATGTTTTTAAATACAACAATGAAAACATTCAATTGATTGATATAAACAAACTTGTCCCTGCCAGAATGACCGAACTTGAACAGGCAGTCAATAATTAATATGTGTATTGAAAAAATAACAAAACTGGTATTTAACAAGACTGGCATTGACGTAAAATCAATCGGTCTTTCTGCCTTTAGTTGCGCCACACAATTACGTATTGAAACAACAGGCAGCCAGGATATCAATCAGTACTATTCATTACTCATTAATAATAACGATGAGTTCAACGCATTAATTGAAGAAATTATTGTACCGGAAACCTGGTTTTTCAGAGACCCCCATGCCTGTCTAGCACTGGTAAAACACCTGAAACATTTCCCGACCTCTACCAAACCTTTTAAAATTTTAAGCCTGCCCTCTTCCAGCGGAGAAGAAGCTTATAGTATCGCAATATCTCTACTCGAAAATAATATAAGCCATGAATCGTTTAGTATTGATGCAATCGATATTAGCCAAAAGAATATCGATACTGCGATTATCGGAAAATACAGGAATAATTCATTTCGTTCAGAAATATCTGACAGGATACTTGATAAATACTTTACCCGAAAAGGATCAGAACTGACTATTGCCACAGAAATAAAAGACTGTATTTATTTTTTACAGGGCAATATTTTCGATGCGAACACACTAAACACACAGTCTGAATATGATGCTATATTTTGCAGAAATATGTTAATTTATTTTAATAAAGAAAAGAAGACTCAGGCATTAAACAAAATCACCTATGCCCTGAAAGACAATGGCTTGTTATTAATCGGACACTCTGAAACTGGCTTATTACCAACATCTCAATACAAACCTTCAGACATCAAAAAATCTTTTGCTTTTACCAGACAGCTCAAACCAGCCGAAAAACCTGCTATCCAGGCAACAAGGGATATTCGCCCTACGTCAGCAGCGAAAAGTGAAAACTTAAGAAAAAGTCATGCCCCGGTTTCTATACAGAAAACAACACCACCTGAAAAGTCAACTATGACAAAACCTGATCTTGAGATGGCGAAAAAAGCAGCCAATAGCGGTGCCCTTGATAATGCTCTCAAGATGTGTCTTGAAATAGAATCATGTAATGCAACCAGCAACTCTTATGCACTATGCGGGTCAATCCTTACTGCTATGAATAGATTGCAAGATGCAGAAAAGAAATTCAGGAAAGCAATTTTTCTTGACCCCCACCATCATGACTCATTGCTACAACTTGCCTTGTTAATGGAAAAAAAAGGCGACATGAAAAATGCAACATTGCTCAAAAAACGAGCGCACAAATATCAGGCTGAGTCATTATGACAGAACAAATACCTGTAAACATGACTAATGACTGCTGGAACCAGATAGGAACATGGCGGACAGAAAGTGAGGTCTGTAGTAAGCTGGACAACGCAATACACTGTCGCAATTGTGATATTTACAAACAGGCAGGTTTGGATTTACTCGACCGACCACTACCTGATCATTATAAAAAGAATAATGCCCTTGCCTTTAGTGTTAAAAAAGAAGATATCAACACCCAGGAGAAATCATTGCTTGTTTTCAGATATAGCAATGAATGGTATGCAATTACAACCAGCATTCTGGATGAGGTCTGCTCCAGTCAGCCTGTACATAAACTCCCTCATAATCCAAGTCTATTTATCGAGGGTCTTGTTAATATCAGGGGCGTTATAGAAATATGCCTATCGCTTGGCAATTTACTTGCTTATAAATCAGTTCAGTCCGACAGTATCACGCCACACGCAAGACTCATTGTTATTCAGCTTGATATCGGACGTTTTGCAATACTTGCAGACGAAATTAGTGGCATCTTCAAAATTGATGCCGAGAAAGTGCTAACACCTCCTACGTCTGTCACTATTAATAATCAATCACTGATCAATGGAATGATCGAACAAAATGAACATCAGGTTGGCATCTTCAGCGTGTCCCGTCTTGAAAAAAAGCTGGCAGCACTCTGATATGACAACCACAACACACAAAATTGACCTCAATATGTTTTCGTTCTTTGCGAACGATGCCAAACAGCACCTCGACAAGATAAACACTACTATCAACACACTTAAAAAAGGCGATCATGATAGCAACCTCACAGGTCAAGCTATTGATGCATTAAATGCAATCAATAGCGGTTCAAAATTATGTAAAATTTCTTTTATAAGCGACCTGATTCAGGTTATTTCAGATGAGTTTATTCATTTATCAAAAAATAACTCTCATGAAAATCCACTGGATTATAATTCAATAGAAAATCACCTCAAACTCATACAGGAACTGGTTGATATTACACCTGACGATATATCAGATTGGCTGGACAAGCACGAAACTGAATTCACGTTACCAGAGAATACTCCACCCACCATTAAAAACAGCACAACTAACGAACCATCCGAAAAAGAACAAGATACGCCCCCTAAAAATATTCCTGAAATTCCTGATATAGATTATGGCATGCTTGATCTTTTTAAAATAGAATCTGAAACTCAGGCTATTGTTATAAGTGAGAATTTATTAAAACTGGAAAATACTCCCGATGACAGCTCAATTATCGAGCCCCTAATGAGAGCAGCGCACTCAATAAAGGGTGCTGCAAGAATGATAGGGCTTGATATTATTGTTGAACTTGCCCATTTAATGGAAGAATGCTTTGTTAATACCCGTAAAGGTAAAATTACGCTTGAACGTGACTCAATTGATCTATTATTACACTGTAATGATATTCTTGATACTATCCCAAAATTAAAAACCAGTGATGTTTCCAGCTGGCTCAACACTAAAACAGATACTATCAAATCATGCCTGCCATTACTTGAGGCTTTAGCAGCTAATAAGACAATAGACATGGGTTTGTTACAAACTGTAAAAGACACAGTCTCAAACGAGGCGTCTTCTGTAGAGCAACAAATTCCAGAAAGCACAAAAAGTTATCATGATAACTCCATCCGAATTCAATCTACGCAACTTAATAAAATGCTAGCAATTTCGAATGAATTACTGGTATCACAAAACTGGCTTCAGGAGCATCAGAATTCTTTACATCGACTAAAAAAGCAACAGACAAGTCTTGCAAGCAGCTTCCAGAAGCTTAAGCAATATCTTGATGACATTGAGGTTTCAGATGATATATTCAATATTTTACTTGATACCGAAAACTCAATTGAGCAATGCAGAAATTCACTTGCAGAAGATATTAATCTGGTTGACGAATTCGACCGCAAATCACTGGTACTATCATCCAGACTAAATCAAGAAGTAACCGCCTGCCGCATGAGGCCTTTCAGAGAATGCACTCTCGGTTTCGATCGTATGGTACGAGATGTTTCCCAACAATTAAACAAGGACATCAGACTCGAAATTGATGGACTGGACACCCTGGTAGACAGTGATATTCTCGATAGCATAGAAGCCCCACTGACACATTTGATCAGAAATGCAATTGATCACGGTATTGAAGCCCCGGAAATACGCACATCAAATAACAAACCCGCGCATGGCACCATTAAACTCCATGCATATCATAATGCGGGCAAACTCAATATCACTATCAGCGACGATGGTAAGGGTTTAAAACTAGAAAATCTTAAAAATACAATAATCAGCAAGGGACTTACAAACAAGGATATGGTAGACAACCTGAGTGAAGCCGAATTACTGGATTTCCTTTTCTTACCCGGATTTTCGACCAAAAAGAATGTCACTGAACTATCTGGCAGGGGTGTTGGTCTGGATATTGTACACAGTGTTGTAACAAACCTGCGCGGACTCATTCGATCTCATACCACAGCTGGTCAGGGCATGACTATCACTCTCCAGCTACCCTTAACTCTTTCTGTTATCCATACGCTACTAACAGAAATCAATAATGATTATTACGCATTTCCTCTGGCACGTATCCATACCGTAATTAAAGTAAAAAAGGAAAAGCTGCTTACTATTGAACAAAAACAGTTTATTAAATTCAACAATCATAATATCAGCGTCATTCATACCGCACAGATCTTTGGTTTTAACGCATTTGAACAACCCGAAGAAAAATTTCTAAATATCATTATATTATTTGAGCGCGGTGAATATTACGCATTGGTTGTAGACAAACTGATCGGCGAGGAAAAACTTGCACTTCATCAGATTAGTCAGTATCTCGGTAAAATCAGGGACATCAGTGCGACAGCCCTGGCCGATAATGGCCAGGTTGTTCTGGTACTTGATATTGATGATATTCTAACCAACATCCACGAAATCATTAACGCTGACCGCTTGAAAAGCGTTAACAACGAACACACTTCACTCACAAATACTGAACTAAAAAGAATTCTTGTTGTTGATGACTCACTGACTGTTCGTGAAGTTGAAAAAAATCTGTTACTTACCAAAGGATACGCTGTTGACACTGCAATCGATGGCATTGATGGCTGGAATACGATCAGACAAAATAATTATGACTTGATTATCACAGATATCGACATGCCAAGAATGAACGGTATTGAACTTGTTTTACAAATAAAGGACGACACCAGATATCATGCAATTCCTGTCATGATTGTTTCCTATAAGGATAATCCTGATGACCGTCAGCGTGGACTTGAGGCTGGAGCAGACTACTACCTGACCAAAGGCAGTTTTCATGATGACACCTTGATTGATGCTGTAACAGATCTTATCGGAGAAGCAACAAGATGAATATTGCTATCGTTAATGATGTCAGTATGATTACTCATTTATTATCTGAAGTTATTACAACTCACAGTAACCATAATATTATCTGGACTGCAGAAAATGGTGAGCAGGCTGTCACTTCTGCAGCAAACCAGACACCTGACATAATTCTTATGGATCTTATTATGCCCGGCATGGATGGTATTGAAGCAACACGACAAATAATGAAATCAACTCCATGTGCAATCCTTATTGTTACAGCAGATGTTACCTATAATGCAGATATGGTATTTACTGCTATGTCTCATGGTGCCATAGATGCAATTTCTACTCCCGCACTTGGCTCGGCCAATAATGAAGACAATCTGAAAGAATTCTTATATAAGCTTTCAATTATCGAGCAACTTCTCAAGGACTCTCACAAGAAAGTAGTTCATAAAGTCATTAATAAAGAAATCCACTCATACGGAGATGATCACCCTATTATTTGTATTGGCGCATCTACCGGTGGTCCAGGTGCACTAGCTACTATCCTCTCAGAAATCCCCGCAGACCTACAGGCCTGCATTATTATTATTCAGCATGTTGATGATAACTTTACCTCCGGTCTGGCAGACTGGCTTAATACTCAATGTGCGCTTGATGTCAGCGTCGCAAAAAAGGGTGACAGACCAAAGTCAGGTCATGTCTACCTTGCCGGTGGCGATCTGCATCTGAAATTATCACAAAATCTACGCTTTACCTATACTGCTGAGCCTGTTGATTATGCCTATCGCCCATCGGTTGATATCTTTTTCAACAGTGTTGCACATTTATGGAAAAGTCAGATGATTGGCGTCTTACTAACCGGTATGGGTAATGATGGAGCAAATGGACTGCTCTCACTTAAACAGCATCACGCTGTAACCATTGCACAGGACGAAGCAAGCTGTGCAGTTTTTGGTATGCCACGTGCGGCCATCAGACTGGATGCTGCAAACCATATAGAACCACTTGAAAAAATTTCTTCATGCTTACTCAAAATACTGTCTGACTATGAAAAAAAAACATTAAGCAAGGTGGCTGCCAATGACTAATAATTTCAATATGCCAGAGTCTGACAGTTTAGACATAAATCATGACCTGCTGGAAAGCTATAAAATCAAGGTTCTACTGGTTGATGACCAGCAAATGGTTGCAGAAGGAATCAGGCGCATGCTTGCAGATGAAAAAGATATTGAATTTCATTACTGCGAGGATCCTACCCAGGCCATCAATATTGCATGTGACCTCCAACCGACCATTATTTTACAGGATCTGGTCATGCCTGATATAGACGGTATGACCCTGGTACGTTTCTATCGTGGTACCAATATGATAAAAGACATTCCAATCATAGTACTCTCTAGCAAAGAAGACCCGGCTATTAAGCGTGATGCTTTTCAATCTGGCGCTAACGACTATCTGGTCAAGCTACCCGACCAGATTGAGCTAATCGCCCGTATTCGATCACATGCAAAACAATACCTACTACAGTTAGAACGCAACGCTGCTTTCTTTGCATTGCGAGAAATGCAAAAGCAACTGGAAAAAACCAATGCCAAACTTGAAATGCTATCATCCATGGATGGTTTGACAGGTATCGCTAACAGACGCACCTTTGATGCAACACTTGAACAAGCATGGAAGCAGGCCCAACAGGAAAAAACTGCCATCTCCCTCATCCTGATCGATATCGATTTTTTTAAGGCATACAATGATAACTATGGTCACCAGAAAGGTGATGAGTGCCTGTGCCGAGTATCTTCTGCACTGGCCAGTATTGCAGCAAGGCCTTCAGATCTGGTTGCCCGCTATGGAGGGGAAGAATTTGTTATTATCGCATCAGAAACAGACGAGGAAGGTGCCATCAAGCTAGCCGAGAAACTACAAAAAGCAATTGCAAATCTGGATATACCTCATGAAGCATCACGCACATCAGGCTGTCTGACCATCAGCATGGGACTCTGTACCTGTTACCCGGATAAAAATGCTAAATCCAGAGATATTATAAAGTTTGCTGATATTGCACTTTACAAGGCAAAAGACAGTGGACGAAACAAGGCCGTTGTTTACCAGCCTGACAAATAACCCCATATAAAAATTAATCATCATAACGCAGTTTCTTCATCTGGATTATTCCAATATCAACACAGAACGAGTAACATAATCCACTCGTAATACCTGACAGGATAAATAAATGACATATGTTGTTACCGAAAACTGTATTCGTTGTAAATATACCGATTGTGTTGAGGTCTGCCCTGTTGATTGCTTTCATGAAGGCGCCAACTTCCTCGCCATAGACCCTGAAGAATGTATTGATTGCAGTTTATGCGAGCCTGAATGTCCTGCAAATGCTATTTTTGCAGAAGATGATTTACCCGATGATCAAATGCACTTTATTGAGTTAAACCGTGAGCTGTGTGAAACCTGGCCGGTTATAACTGTTCAGAAAGACCCACCGGAAGATGCTGAAGAATGGGATGGTAAACCGGACAAGCTGCAGTATCTGGAACGCTAGAACCGTATAACCCATAAAAAAGGCGGTCGTATAATACGACCGCCTGTTATCCTTTTAAGGAAATCCTTATCCTCACAAGTCCATTTGACACTTTCCTGTTGTGTTTTCCCTCGCTACCTTGCTATGGCTTAATCATGTCAGACTCACACAATAAAGCAACATCCATATCATTAATCTCTTATATACATGTTTAGCATCTTTTAACTAGAGGAAAATAATAATATATATATTTCAATAGATTAAATAGTTTTTTAGACTTGATTTACCTTAATGTAGGAATAGTCCTACACTACATTCAGATTATTCGCTAAAGAAATACAGCACTAAATTGTTCTCTATCCTCGAGGGTGATGACTCTCATGAATAGATTTCAGACGCTCACTCGCTACATGCGTATAAATCTGGGTAGTCGACAGGTCAGAATGACCCAGCAACAATTGAACAACCCGCAAGTCTGCCCCATGATTCAGTAAATGAGTTGCAAATGCATGGCGTAGTGTATGTGGTGAAATGGCTACTTTTATCTCAGCGCTAGCAGTGTATTTCTTGATAGCATACCAGAATGCCTGGCGTGTCATGGCACCTCCTCTGCGTGTTGGGAAGACTGCACTACTGGCACCGTTCTTTAACAACTCTTTTCGAGATTCACCTAAAAATCGAGTAAGCCATGAAATGGACTCTTCACCCAATGGCACCAGTCGATCTTTATTTCCTTTCCCGGTAATACGCACCACACCCTGGCGTAAATTTACCTGTTCAATAGATAACGCAACCAACTCGGAAACACGCAAACCTGTTGCGTACAGTACTTCCAGCATGACACGGTCCCTGAAACCTTCCAGTGTCGTAATATCAGGTGCTTGCAGTAAAGACTCAACATCTGCCTCTGTAAGTGATTTAGGCAGTGGGCGACCTGAACGTGGCGCATCGATCAGGGCGCTTGGATCTCCCTCTATTCGTTTTTCACGCACGAGATATTGATAAAACCGGCGTATTGATGATAGCAATCGGGCAGTACTTCGTGGACGAGCCCCCTTTTCAACTTGCTCAGCCAGATATGAAAGTATATTTTCTCGTTGTGCTGTTAATAAATTCAGGCCTTCAGTTGCAAGATATAAAGAAAGACCTGACAAATCAGCTTGATAAGAAGCCAGCGTATTTTTGCTAAGACCGCTTTCCATCCAGAGCATATCAGTAAAACTATCAATACTGGTACGATCCACTTCTGTGGTTCGTTTCAGTCTTGAAATTCTGGATGTTGTCATAATAAATGATACTAACGATAAAGACCTTTAAGGACCATATCAGTATAACTGACAATCCCGACAAGTTGACCATTCTCCAGTACAGGCCCGCGTGACAAATGAAAACGCTCAAATAATCTGGCACAGTAGCGAATATCCATTTGCGGGTCGACCGTGATAACTGGCTTAGCCATAATTTCATAAACATTAACCCGGTCTGGTGACTTATCACGCGCAATAACATGTTTTGCGATATCTGAAATCAACAAGATGCCATATTCATCATCCGCTGACCGCTTGTTAACCAGCAAACATTTTGTTTCGATGTGTTTCATTGCATCCAGTGCTTCACGAATTGTTGCCATTCCATCTACCATATCAAACTTACGCTTCATTACATCAGCAACCCGTACTACTTTCTGCTCTTTCATATCTCATCCTCCACTACCTCGGTTAAACTTTGTACCTGCTGTGTGACACCAACAGCATCTTCTACATCCAGCTGAATTGCTATACCACTCCCCGGACGTTTATCAAACTCGCCGACCTCATTGATCATTTCCAGTATGTTGCGACTTAAATGTTCCTCGACAAGAAACAGGACAACATCACGTTGTGACTCCAGACTTAGTCCGAAAAATGTTTTGTTCTTGGTAAGCCCTTCACCTCTGGCATGATTTATGACTGTTGCCCCTGTCGCTCCTCCTTCTCTGGCAATATCCATTATTTTATTTGTCTTGTCATCTTCAACAAAAGTAATAATTAGTTTGAAATGCATCACTCATCTCCTTCTAGGTTTTTTAGGCTGTTCTTCTTTCTGAGCGATCGCCACTCACTCAATTGCGCATAAAACATCACTGACATAATCGGAAATAAACTGGCAAAAGCAATCAGTCCAAATCCATCCAGCAACGGGTTTCGTCCGGGTATGGTAGATGCCAGGCCTAGTCCCAGTGCAGCAACTAATGGTACAGTAACCGTGGAAGTCGTCACGCCACCAGAGTCATAGGCAAGCCCGACAATTGTTTTTGGAACAAAAAAAGTTTGTATTACCACGATAATATATCCCACGATAATATAATAATGCAGCGGAGTACCTGTAACGATCCTGAAAACGCCAAGTGTAATACCGAATGCAACCCCTATTGCAACTGCAACGCGTAAACCATTCTTACTGATTGAACCACCCGATACCTGATTTGCCATTAACGCGACCGCAATTAATGAAGGCTCGGCAATTGTTGTTGAAAAGCCTATGGCTGCTGCAAAAATATACACCCAGTAATAATCATACCACTGTAATACCGTGTTGACTGTTTGGCTGGTCTTTGTAAGAAAAGCAGGATCAGTTAACTGTTTTGCCATCAGCTTTCCTAATGGAAAAAGTGCTTCCTGTAACCCTATCAGAAAAAGTGACAAGCCAACGATTACGTAAATCATACCAATAACCACGTTTCGCAGTTTCGGCATATGACGCCTGATGACCAAATATTGAAAACCAAAAATAATGACTATAATAGGCAAAACATCCATAATCGTAGAGAGCGTGGTATCAATGATTTCCATCAATAATGACATTAAATAATCATCCCGTAAGCCATCACAAATATCATTGGCGTAAGTGATGCAAATGCAATCAGACCGAAGCCATCGATCATAGGATTTCGCTCGCTAATACTGGATGCCAGACCCACACCCAGAGCGGTGACCAAAGGAACAGTAATGGTCGACGTTGTTACTCCACCAGAATCATACGCAATACCAATAATTTCTTTCGGGGCAAACATGGTCATAATAACCACACCCACATATCCTGCAATTATCAGATAATGAATAGGCCAGCCTTTAATGATACGAATAACCCCGACCAGAATTGCAAAACCGACTGACAATGCAACCGTTAAACGTAAACCATCAGCATAGCTCTGCCTCGCTACGTCAGTATTGGCAATTGCCCCACCTTCAGCAGCGATAATAGCGGCTTCTTTCACAACAGCGATAAGGGCAGGTTCGGCAACGGTTGTCCCAAACCCCAATAAAAATGAAAATGCGAGCAGCCAGAACAGACTGCCTTTTCTTGCAAAAGCATAAGCCATGGATTCGCCAATCGGAAACAGCCCCATTTCCAGGCCTTTGATAAACAGACTCATACCAACTGTAACAAAAAATATACCCAGAATGATCTGCCATAAATTTGGAAAGGGCTGCTGCAGAACAAACAATTGAAAGAACGCAACGACCAGAATGATAGGCAATAAGTCTCGCCCACTTTGCAATAGCTGTTCTAACAAGTTTCTCAAGGATTTCATGCAGTATCACGCTACAAACAGATTAACTGCTTATCATTATGCGTGATGGCAGGATAAATTAAAACCAGGAAAGGAAATTCAATCAGGAGATCTATTCACCAGAAGGGTTGGTAAACTGATTATTCAACTTCTGTACGAAATCATCAGCTTCCTGAACAACTTCATGTGTGCGTTTGCTTGCACGCCTGCCCCATCCGGCTGGTTGCTCATTAAAAACACTGCGCCAGGGACGTGTATTTCGCTGAAAGGCTTTAGTCAATCGCCCTGCCAGTCCTTCATCATCTTTAAACTGTTTTTTTATCCAGTGGACAACGCCATTTGCGGCCATCTTGCGTGACAAGTAATGTATATACGTAAGAAACAATCCAACACCAATTATTATTACAAATATCCATCGGATATCCTGAATACTTTCAAGCCAGGGTGGCTGAAAATGAATACCCTGCCAGTAGTCCAGCGAAATAGTTACACCCATAAATGCAGAAAATAATAGCGTATAAGCAACAATATCAAACCACATAACGCGTTTTCGCCAGCGCTTCAGGCAGTTTTTTAAATCTGGAATATGCTTACTTTCAATTTCATGAGCTGTTTTATCCAGTAATGAAATAATACGGTAGGCTCGCTCAATACTGACATTTTCAATGCGCTCCTTGATGGCTGCCAGGTCTTTATCCCGCTTTGCTTCATAACGCTTGCGTGTTTCTTCGTTCTCAATCGGGACTGCAGCGTCAGGATTATAGATAGTATAAAACTTTCCTGCTGTAAGTCCTTCCTGAGCCAGCGCACGTTGCCAGGAGGCAACAACCTCTTCCGGATTGTCTTCTCTTGCTGCTGTATCAATCTGGTTAAGAATAAACAGGAACTTGGTTGCATCCTGCCGAAGAATTGTTTTTGAAACCAGGTGATTCAGCGTTTCACGCATTGCGCCCGGCTCAGGGTGACGTGCATCAAAAAATACCAGCACCAGATCAGACAGGTTAATTATATGTTCAGTGCCCTGTAAAATAGACTGGCGCTGATCATCTGCATCAAATCCGGGGGAGTCTATAATAATACGGCCACGTAATACATCACTATTACTGGTTTTTAACTGCAAGTACGAATCAACTCGCTTACCTTCACCGGCTTCTACTTCTTCCAGATCACGACTGATTTGATAGAAAGGAAAGCGTGGATCAGCATCAAGAGCGATGCCAGGTAAAACCTTGGACTGTGCATCTTCGCTAAAACAGATAACTGTAAACTTGTCATCAACAGCCTGGTTACCCGTTTCCTGTAGCGCCTCTCCAAGCAAAGAATTTATAAACGTTGATTTTCCGGCAGAAAATGTACCCAGCACAGAAACCAGAGGCCACCATGAGACCTGATTGGCAAATGATTCATCACGGTCCAGCAGTCCGGTTGCATAACCAACCTTGTCCAGCTTATGAAAACTTTTAACGACTGATACGAGAATAGGGTTCTCATTATTCAGATACTGTTCCAGTTCCTTCAGTCGTTTATTTACACTTCTCGATGCAGTCCACATCGTTCTCTATCCTTATTTTGTACGCACTTGTTACAAAAAAATGTTACCACGGCATAAAGCTGTTCATGAAATTCATCGGCCGCGATACATTATTATTAAGGATAGACATATCACGCCTCATCTGATTCATAGCATATGTCATAATGCGTAATGATTTATTCATTTCCACAATACCGGCATTTAACATATCCATTTTTTCGAGCTGCTTGGTAAATGAGTGTTCCATCGATGTAATGGTATCCGACATCTTCAGCACACTGTTTGACATACTGGTCACATCGCGTGACATGACTTGCATATTTGCAGACATTTGCTTCATTTCAACAACGGCATTTCCCATGTCCGTTGTCAAACTGAAAATGAGATAAAAGCCATAAACAGCCAGAATAATAAAGGCAATCATGGAAGGATATACGATTGCCTCCCAGCGTTTTGCACTGGCCGCAAAAACTTCATAGATTTTTTCAAGGCTGTTGATCGATGCATTTTCATCAAGTAACAATCCTGCTTCGGTATCAGCGGAACCGTTACTTGTTGGAGAAGTATCAGGGCTACTGCTTTTTTCTGTTTTCTGCTTGTCTTTTTCTGACATATGCCCACCTGATTTATGACTATCAATAAGGATGCTTAATTAATATATCATTATATCATAATATGTTGATCTTATGCACCCGGAACTTACCTATGTCATATTAATTTTAACAATATGGAGGTACCCTAGAAATCACCAATAGCACCACGGTTCATAATGTCGGTTATGACCATTTTAACGCGCTCCGCTTCTTTTTTCAGCTCGGGAGGTAAAGGCTTTCCGCCGTATATCATCATGTCCATATTCAGAGTATAAATCCACAATTGACCTGTTTTATCCTCTATCAAGCTAACACGACAAGGTAAGTACGCTGAAAATGCATCATTGTAATCCATCATTTTAGCTGCTGTCAGGGCATTACAAAACATATATATCTTGGCAAAACGATAAGGCTTGCCTCTCATCGCAGCAACCTCTTTATATAAAGGCAACATACCAACATTCTTTATATTGTGCTCACTGGCAACTGATTTCATCGCATCTTCAACATCATCAGCTGTCAGTCCTTTTTTCACCTTGGCTTTCCAGATAGTTGCTTCAACCGGGCTACCCGTTTTAGCCAGCTCAGTGGCCATGTTCATATAGACACTGCCCGCCCCAGGATCAAGGTCACTTGCAAGCTTCCACACAAATGGAAATTTTGTCACGAAAATAATTGCGATAACAACAAACGCAAGACCAATAATTGCCAACAAATTTCTAATAATATTCATTTTTTTCTCCAACGATAATCAGGCTTGACACTAGAATTCTATTCTCAAGTACTATTGCTTACTTAGCTGTTTTAATTGTGCGTCCAATTCTTTTGCACGCTCAGGTTTCAGACCCTGAATCAGGTTTAGCATCGGATAGACACGCTGTAACTGACCTGCTTTAATTAATCGGACTGCCGCCTGATAGTAGGCCTCACCCGCTTTTTCCCATTGCCCCTGAGAGTAATATATATTCGCCATTTCACCAAAAGTGTTGGGATTATCTGACATTAACTCGCTGGCTTTCTGGTACATCTCAATTGCCTCGTCATACTTACGTTGCCAGTAAAACTGACGTGCCTGGTTAATTAAACCCGTATAAGCCTGGTATCTGTCAGGAATCGCAGTTCTTGTACTCTGCGGAATCTGAGGCAGCTGAGTATTTGTTTTATCCGCTGGTTGCGGTACAGGCGTTTTTGCGACAGGTAGCGTTTTGGGGGGAGTTGCTGCAGGATTAGCCTCCGGAACTTTTACCGGCTGCTGTGGAACAGCTGGCTTTTTCACGGCCTGACTATTGCCTGTCATGTGTTCTGTACTTGATGCTGGTTGTGATTCCGAAGGCGGCATAGGTTGCGTATGCACAGGCTTCGTATTGATCTGCGTATTTCCGCTCGGGGAAACTTTATCTGCTACTGGTGGTGTAATTGCCTTTTTAACACTTGTGGTTTTGGCAGTTTCACCAGAACCGGATGGTGTTTGTGGTCCAGGTGCAGACGTAGATACAGGTGCAGGTGAAGGTTCATCCGATGATGTTTTCTTTTTCGCCGCGTCTGTGTCAGATGTTGTGGTACTAGTTGAAGCCACAAAAAACTCTGGAAAAAGCTTCTCACGATATCCAAAAGCAATTGATATACCTGCAACAATGATAATGATTAAACTATAACGCAAAACTCGAACCATACTATTCATATAATCCACCTCAACTATCTATTTCCTTTCCTGGGCCGATTTGGCAATTTCCGGATACAAACCACTCGCAAATGCATCTATTTCTCTTGCCGCCTTGCAGTTAGGCCATATTTCAAAAACAGCCAGTCCTTCACTAAGTGAACGTCTGAATATAGTTCGTTGAAAAAGGCGATGAGGATACAAGCTTACGCCCTCAAGCATTGAAATGGCTTCTTCAGCTTCATCCGACTCCCTGACTGCATGATGTGTATCAGCGCGATTAATAAATGCTAACACCTCCGGGTTATTTCCCTTGCTGGTGGCATCCTTGATCATTGCGAGAAAACGCTGTGTTGCCCAGACATCCGGCTGACTGGGTGGAACAGGAATAATAACCCTGTCTGCAACACCGATGGCTTCTATCATACGAGGCATATTTGCCACACCGACATCAACCAGAACTTCTCCCGGGTGATACTGTAAGTGATCAGCCAAAGCCTCTTGAGCCAGATAAACCTGCAATGGAGGAGAATAACCCTCTTCACGGCGTACAGCTGCAACATCAGACAAAGTCATTTGTGGATCCAGATCATAA
>Ga0316206_1000444_pt1 | contig 56829 bp, 53 predicted proteins | sample 6monthpyrite_MG_FD_204942 | JGI IMG/M metagenome (GOLD analysis project Ga0316206, IMG submission 204942) | Microbial mat bacterial communities from mineral coupon in-situ incubated in ocean water Damariscotta River, Maine, United States -... | ecosystem: Environmental > Aquatic > Marine >...
AGCTCATAACGAAGCCGCTCAACGCGATAGCTAGAATGAGTAGAAGCATGAGGTAATCAGAAGGCGCAGAGATATAACGTACACGTGCCACAAAGTAACGACGAGCTAATAAACCCGTTAAACCAAATATCATACCTAGTACCGCATACTTGCCGGCTGTCTGAACTATCCATAAGCCAATGACCGGCATCATGAAGCCTAGCGGGCCTTCTGGATCAATTACATAACGAAGATGACGGATAAACGCGAGTGCTAGTGAAACGTGGAATATCCAACCAAATATCCAGGTCCATTTGCTTGCGCGAAATAACGCTGCGAACAAAAATACTTCTTTGGCCATACGGATAACTACACCGCCTGTTGTTTTAGGGGCCGGAGTAACAGGAATTTTTAAAGGTGCTGGAGTTGCGTGGTACTGACGGGCTTTTCGTGCCAGGCCAACAATCATTACAAGTGTGGCTAAGGTTAACAGTACTGCAATCAAGGTGGACATTAAGGCCTACTCCGCAACAAATTCTATTTTAATGTTTAAAATCTTAATTAAGTTAACTTTCTATCGCGCGACTTACGCGCTTGCTTATTAAATACGGTGCACAGCCCACTATTTAACAAACAAAAACTCAACATTCATTGAGTTTAAGGGAATCTGAAGTTGAGAGGAGACTAATCTCCCCTCAATAGGTTTCGTATTATACGCAACCAGTTGGCTTAGGAAGACCAGCATACTTACATGCTTGCTTACCAGGGCCGTAAGGAAACAACTCGTATAAATACTTGCTGTTACCTTTGTCTTTACCAAGTTTCTTACCAATAGCCTTAGTCAGTACACGTACTGCTGGAGCGATCTGGTATTCGTCATAGTATTCACGTAAGAAATTAAGAACTTCCCAGTGTGCTTCTGTCAAAGGTTGGTCTTCTAGTCCAGCCATAACTGTTGCACAATCAGGCTCCCAAGATCCTAGGTCAACCATGTAACCTTCTTCATCAGTTTCGAACGTCTTACCGTTTGCTTCAAATGGCATCTTTATGCTCCCAAGTAGCGATAAAATTAAACAGGATTTATAACCAAGACTGGCACGTATCGTGTCGCTTAGTTAAATCTACAAATCCGCTGTAATCAACAACCTGTATTCCATCGATTACACGATCTTCGCTCATACCGCGAGCTGCAAGATCAGGACCTAATACATAAACTGATGCAGTTTCCATAGCGTTTTTAACCATATCTGAATGGTCCGTACCCGCCATTGCACCAAATACACCGTCTTCAATTAGAAGAATGGCGTGGCCTTTAGAAGCAAGTCTTACGCATAGCGCCAGAGAATCGCGTTCAAAAGGTGATTTGTTTACTGTGTGTAAAGTTGACATATAAATTACCCTTAAAAGCTTAGAACAACTTCTTGTTCGTCCATTACGGCAGCAAGCTCAGTAGAGCTAACTAGAATGATAGATGGCTTTTCAGCGTAATCTTCGTCCTCGTCTTCCCAGGTCAGATCCATTAGATCATCTAAGGTCAGGCCACGTGCTTCTAGAGATTCTTTCTCAACATAAAGTTTAGTAACTTCGTAATCACCTAGCGCTTTATACGTAGGAGAGAAGTTCTTCATGCCAATGCCATCGGTTTTTTGATTTTTAGCAATCTGGTAAACACCGTCACCGATAAATGCTAAAGATACGTTCTGCTCGAAAGCAGCACCGATTAAAACAACTTCTAAAGATTCAAGCGCATACACTGTTCCGTATGGTGCTTTTCTGTTTACAAACATGAAATTCTTAGTTGCCATTTTAATCTCCAAACACTAATTGACGATCAGCAATAATGCCGCCTTCAATTAATTGCCCAAGGCCAGAAATACGGAAGCCAGGTGCGATGTTGTCGCCACTTAGGCCCTGACGCTTGGATTCGGCTGCATCCATAATGCCGCGGCGTTGAGCTGCTGCAATACAAACAACCAAATCAATTTCATGCGCTTCTGCAAGCTTTGACCATTCTTTCTGAATATTGCGATCATCTTGAGGTGGAACAGTAAAGCGAGTGCCGTTATTTACTCCATCATGATAAAAGAACACGCGAAAGATCTCACAATCAGCTTCTAACGCTGCTTTGCAAAATTGCAAAGCAGTGTCAGATGCTTGATGAGTATATGGACCTTCGTTAACCATAATACTGTATTTCATCTTAGACACTCTTAGAAACGGATATGAGTCGAGGCGTTCAGACTTGCACGAGCACCACGCCAGTTATCGATATGGTACTTAGTGAAAGGCAAACCAGTTAGTTCGAAGAAACGAGGCCAACCGATACGCTCAACCCATTCGCCAACACGTTCCCAATCGCGAGCATCTTCTTTGTAGCACTTAAGAATAAGCTTAACGATCGCTGTAGCTTCAGGCCAGCGAGGTGGGTTGTTAGGAATACCTGAGGCAACTAGTTTCTGGAAAGTAGGCTTGCCACGAGCATTTGAGTGATTACCACCAACCCATACTGCTAACTTGGAGTGCTCAGCATCGTTGATCATCATTGGAGGACAAGGAGGGAAACATGCACCACAACAGATACATTTTTTCTCATCAACTTCTAATGAAGCCTTACCGTCAACCATTGCAGGACGAATCGCAGCAACTGGGCAACGTGCAACTACAGATGGACGCTCACAAACGTTTGATACTTGTGAGTGATCAATCTTAGGTGGCTTAGTGTGCTGTACGTTAATCGCAATATCACCTTGACCACCACAGTTAATCTGGCAGCAAGATGTAGTCATGTGAACACGGTTAGGCATGTTCCATGAAGTGAACTCACCAATTAGCTCGTCCATCATTGACTTAACAACGCCTGATGCGTCAGTGCCGGGAATATCACAATGTAACCAACCCTGTGTATGAGACAGAGAAGTAACAGAGTTCTTAGTACCGCCAACAACATAGCCTTTATCTTGTAAAGCTTTGATCAAAGGATCTATCTTAGACTCATCAGTTACATAGTATTCAATGTTAGAACGGATAGTGAAACGGATGAAGCCGTCTGCAAATTCATCACCGATTGCAGTCAGTTCGCGTAAAGAAAAGACATCTAGAATACGCTGAGTACCTGCTTTAACAGTAAAGATTTCTTCACCGCTTTCTGCAACATGGTGTAAAACACCAGGCTTAGGGTCAGTGTGATATTTCCACAGTCCAAAATTACGACGCATCGTTGGATGCATGTACTGGAAACCGTCTGGACATCCAGACTCGATGGGCGCACGCATATCTGCCATTGCCATGTTGAGTTCCTCAAATATTAAATTCGTTAACTTTAAAAATCGCCGCATCACTGCGGCAATTTAATCTAAAAGGGATGTAACTATTATGCTTCAGCTTTACGCTCAAACCATTTGATAGCTTCGTCATCCCATCCGTCCATACGAACGTAAGAGCTTTGGCGTGTAGTGCTAACCATGTTTGGATCAACATCAACGTCGATACCTTCCAGGAAGTTAACCAGACCGATACGCTCGATCATTTCACCACAACGTTCGTGCTCAAGACCATTTTCTGCCCAGAAATCAATGATTTCTTCAGCTAGCTCAACCATTTCTTCGTAATCTTCACGAGTATCAAGCTTTCTGAATGGAACAACAACGGTACCCATAAGGTCACCGATTTTCAGTGTACGCTTACCACCGATAAGAATTGTAACGCCTTTATCTGTACCAGTACGTAGTGCTTTAGGCATAACGTTGATGCAGTGCATGCAGCGCACACAGTTACGGTTATCAACAGCAATTGTGTCGTCGTCATTCAAAGCAAGTGCTTGAGTTGGGCAACGAGTAATTACGTTATCAATGATGTATTGACGGCCTTTCTTTTCAATGTAGTTCTTGAATTCAGCCTGATCAACACGCATATCGTCGCGCCATGTACCGATAACAGCAAAGTCAGCACGCTCGATAGCATTTTGACAGTCATTAGGGCAACCAGAAATTTTGAACTTGAACTTATAAGGAAGTGCAGGGCGGTGAACATCATCAGTGAAGTTGTTTACCAACCAACGCTGAGCTGCATGCTCATTAGTGTTAGACATTTCGCAACGAGCCGCACCAACACAAGACATAGCAGTACGTACACAAGGACCTGCTCCACCCATATCCCAACCGTAGTCGTTGATATCGTCGAAGAATGATTGTGTACCCGGTGTAGTCGTGCCGATAAACATGATGTTACCAGTCTGACCGTGGAATGTTTGTAGACCAGAACCGTGTCTTTCCCAGCTATCGCCAAGTTTGTTCAACATCTCAGTTGTGTAGTAGTTGCCTGGAGTAGGCTGTACACGAATTGTATGGAACTCTTTAGATTCAGGGAATGCTTTTGCTACTTCAGAGAAACGTGGAATAACACCACCGCCGTAACCGAATACAGATACGGTTCCGCCTTTCCAGTAACCTTTGCGAGTTTCGTATGAGTGCTCTAACTGACCTAGTAGTGAACTAGTTACATTGGCAATAAACTCATTTTCGTGGTTATCACGTAGAGCTTTTATACCAGTGATGAAGCTAGGCCAAGGACCTTTCTCCAATTCGTCAAGCATCGGTGTTTCATAGATCTTCTTTGCTGCCATGGCGATCTCCGTAGTAGGGACGACAGTTTATTATCCAAGGGGGGCTACTGCCTTGACCCTCATATAAAAAGTAATATGACCGGAGTCATACGTTAAAAAATTCTTTGTTAGTTTTTATTGCCTTAAGCCGTTAAGCCAAGATTAAAAAAACTACCCAAGTTTTATTGGCTCGTAGTCTAGGGCGACTTACTCAATCAGAACATCTATCCCTTGGGAGGGTATCAGTTATTCCTTATACCCCAAAAGAGATATAGTTATTGAGTTCATAGGCGCGTCTTTACACTCTGCGCCGCATAAAAATTGGGGTCAATAATATAGCACAGTAATTGTAGCGCTGTTAATCCATATATAAATTTTTTTTTACCTTTTTCTTTTTTGAGTGTGGTAGGTAGTGTTTGATGTGGGTTGTGACGCTTTGTTCTAACACCCCCCTTATAGAGGTATTGCTTATAGGTGTATATATTCGGATACACTGTACATGTTTAAACCTGGTTAAATTGAGGGGCTGGTTTGGTTTTTAATCCGTTAAATCTTGATGATCTGTCTGGCTACCGGAAGTGGCGAGAGACAAAACGACGCGCATACGACTTGGGCTTGCATAAAAAGCTCATCAGCTTGTCTTCGTCTAGTGTGAGTGATAGCGAACTCGATACTATTGTATCCCACTGTGATCAATTTAATTATTGCCTGTACCAATTGGCCGAGCCATCGAATGGTAGTAAGGCATTTGTCAGAAATACGGGAGTGGCCTTAGGCTTAGAACGTTTAGATGGCAATTTATGTTCAGATGAAGATAATATTTCATCTATACAGGTCAGGGACACGGGCCGACATACGGGCTATATACCTTATACAGATAAGAAATTAACCTGGCATACCGATGGTTATTACAATAAACAGTCGCAAACAATAAATAGCATGATACTGCACTGTGTTCGACCTGCGGAAAGCGGTGGAGAAAATTTAATGCTGGATCATGAGATGGCCTATATCCAGTTGCGCGATGAAAACCCCGACTATGTGTCAGCCTTCATGCAGTCAGATGTGTTAACTATCCCTCCTAATATAGAAAACGGCAAAGAAATTCGCGCTGCGCAAAGTGGCTGCGTTTTTTCACTTGATTGTATAAGTGGTCGACTCCATATGCGTTATTCAGCGCGTACGCGCAATATTGAGTGGAAAAGTGACAGTGTGACGGGGGAGGCACTGGCATGTATGAGTGAATTACTGAATACTAATAACCCTTATGTTATTGCCTATAGGTTGCAGGCGGGCGAGGGTATAATTGCCAATAATGTATTGCATAATCGCACGGCTTTTATAGATGCCGATTTACCGGAGCAAAAGCGTTTGCTCTACCGAGCTCGTTGTTATGATCGGGTTCGGGCTTGTTAATTGCAGATTTAATGCCCATGTAGTTGGGTAGTATTGGTTTTTACGCAGAGATATATGAATGATATACCTAAGTGATATTTTAACTCAGGATTATAGCCTGGAAGACTTTCAGGGTGTGCTAGAGGCTGTCAGGTTAAAGGCTCGAGAGGGTGAGATTCATTTGGACGTGGATATTAAACCCCCCTTTAAAGATGCCCCAAAAGACTGGCAAAATCAGATAGAAATGGCATTCACTTTTCCTAATAGATAATCTATTGATCTATCGCGAGGTTTGGTGCGTTATTCTTCCTAATACTAGATAAATAATGAAATTGAAGAGAAATTAAGCCGATGTTATGGCATGAAAATAAAAAAGCCCAACCCTTTAAAGTGTCTGATACCTATGCGGATCTGTCATTTAAGGTAATCAGCAAGCAGGTGCCACTGGATCATGCGCAACAGCTATCAGATGCCGTTCTGGAAATTCTTCCATGGATGGCAGATGAAGCCTTCGCAGGTGTTCATATGGTGCATGGTGCATCGACTGGAAACGGTTGGTATCGCCCTGAAGATGATTGTGATGATGCCTGCATTTATTTGTCAAAGCGCTCTCGCACACAGATTCGGCTACCGAAAACGCGTTTTGCAGATGCCGAAGCGTTAATTGGTAAAACGATTGTACTGGGTGGAAATGAGCTGACCTTCGGTGACTGTCAGATAAAAAAATTCACCCCCTTAGGAACATTGTTTTCGCGCTATGTGATTGTTGGCGACACAGAAACTGAAGATGAGTTTGTGTCGAGAGTCTCGAATGAAATGGCTGCAATGGGTATCACACTACGTAAAGCGCTATGCGGCATGGGGCATACCTTTAATATGCGCAGTGGCCCGGTGAAAACCATGAGTATTATGGCGGCTGATCTAGATCCTGATGAGGCAGTCGCCCTGCAGAAGCATGGTATCGGAGAAGGTAGAAAGGCGGGTTTTGGTCTGTTTATCGCGCATAAAGGTATAAATGCCGTCGGTGACATGTCTGAAAATACGCATTTTGATGGTACTGAGTAGCTCTGTGTGGCAAAAATATTACTGTAAGCCCTGATGTGAACGCCTATTAGATGGATTTATAGGTTTATATATCTAATGGGATAAGTGACTTTATCGTTATTTTAACATAGAGTACGCAACCTAGAATTTTCACACATTTAATTTAATTGAGATTGAGGCAAAATCATGGCAGCACTTGATTCTATCGAAAGAACTGACAAAGGTTACCTGGTCGATGCAAATGACTGGAATGAAGAAATAGCTACTGAGCTGTTTGCTGAGGAAGGCATTGAAGCAACTGATCGTCATTGGGATATCGTAAAGTACGTTCGTGAAGAAACTCTGGCCGGTAACGAGCCTAATGAGCGTGGCATTATGAAAGCAATGGGTAAAATTTGGGGTGAAAAAGTAACTTCAAAGCTTATGTACGAAATGTTCCCTCTCATGCCATCTAAGCAAGGTTTAAAGATTGGCGGTTGCCCTATGTCTACTCGTAAGGGTGGCTATTAAGTTAAAATATCGCCTCTATTCCTTATGGGATAGAGGCACTTTACTGAAAATGTGTCTATAATACGTCCACGATTTGGGCCCACGTAAGTGGATAGCCGCACATAAAAGAATTTGAGGATTACACCATGGCTGATAGAAATGCACTGATCAAAGAATTGATCGAAATGCAGAATAAATTCATCGAAGATGAGCATAAGAATGGTTTTAATGCTCAGCAGTACTTCACTCCAGAAGCTGGTTCAGTATTAGACGGTTACCGCGATACTTTCAGAGATAAGGCTATGGAACTAGTTGATGCAGCTCATGCTGATAAAGGTTCTAAGCGTTAAGATTTAATCTTCAGCGCTTACCTGAAAAAGCCGGACTTAGTTCCGGCTTTTTTGTGGGTGAAAATTCACTACACTGTCAGCTCTTGGTGGTATGGGTTAAGGGGACAGAGCGCAGAAAGCGCGGTCTGTCCCCGATGGAGAAGCGCCTTTATTGATACCATCAAGAACATTACGGAGTCGGCTCGCTACACTAGCAACTTTTGGTGGTAAAACTACAGGGGACAGAGCGCCAAAAAACGGCGGTCTTTCCCCGAGTATGTCAATCATACGTGCTTTTAAATCTCGGCCCACATGCGCATTAAATTAATATACGTATGATCTACTTTCACCACCTCTTTATCATCCGGATACTTTTTCTGTAATGCCTCACGTGTGTTGTGCAGGTTAAACAGTAGCTCACGCTTTTCCGCATCCCTAATTAAACTTTGCGCCCAGGTAACGGCGACTAGTCGTGTACCTTTAGTTACTTCCGCTACGTGGTGTAATGCGCCTGAAGGATAAGTGAGCGCATGTCCAGCGGCTAATTTGATACGTTGCTCACCCGATTGAGTTTGTATAACGACTTCACCGCCTTCGTAGCTATCCGGTTCATTTAAAAAAATAGTCGTAGAAACATCAGTGCGATAACGCCCTTGCATGGGCCCCATTATCGGGTCATCTACATGTTCACCATAGGTCTCACCGGGCTCATAGCGTGCATAAAAAGGGCTGGCTAAACGATGAGGTAATACGGCTGCCTGATACACAGGGTGATTGTATAAAGCATTCATCACAATATTATTTAATTGGTTGTGCAGTGTTGAATCCGCTGCGAGTTCATGATTTTTTTTAACTTTACGTGCAGTTTTTCCCGCGCTTAAACGGCCATCTACAAAAACGGCATTTTCTAACAATTTTCTAACCGCCGTGAGCTGTTCTGACGATAGAATATCTGCAATAGTAACTAGCATAATGATCTCGAGTAATGACTCATTAAGAGTCAGGTCTAATTTGTTCTGCCTCTGGTATAATAACGGCAAATTAAAACGCAGTATTGTACAGAGTTAAAAATTATGAATTTTAATATTACCATTGATGAAGAGTCTTATACACTGGAAGTGTCTGACGCTATTATGAAAGAGCTGCAGAGCGTAATTGAAGATATGGATGCGGAGTTTGATAAAGGTGCGCGAATAGGCAGATACTGGATTGACTCTCCTTCAGATGAGCAGCGCTGTCAAATAGTGGCCGATAAAGTTGTGAGTGCGCTACATCAGCAAAATGTACGCATGTTTTATCAAATGGCGGCTTATATCTTAACTAAGTTTCCTACATTGAAAATGGCAACGGTGAGTTCAGATTTTGAAGTGAGTGATATTCATTTTGAAATTTAGTATTTTCGCGCAATGAAAAATAAATACTATTGTATGACTCTATAATTTTTTAATCATTTTATAATGTTGAATAGAATCAAATAATAGATGACTTTTTTCTGTTATTTCATAGCCTAGATTTTTATAAAATATCAGTGCATTTTCTCTGGCATGCATAAACAGTTCATTAGCGGCGTGCTGTTTTGCGTATGTTTCCATATGTTCAATCATGCTTCGCCCAATGCCTTTGTTTTGGTGTGCCTTATCCACGGCCATATAACGTAATTGCGCAGAATTATTTTCTACGAACTGTAAACGAGCCACACCCATAATCCGGCCCTTCTCAATGGCCATGAGATGATATGCACTGTCTTCATCAGAATCCTGTTCGCTGCCTTCAGGTTCGTTCCAGGGCTTTCTTAATATGCGCCAACGTAACTCAAAATATTGTTTAAACTCGGCATGCGTTTTTGGTGAATCTAAATGCATGATCTAAGCAAATGAAATCCACGTTGTAGCAACGTATTTTACACCTTTTTGCAGCTGTGAATTACGATGCTCATGTGTCCAGAATGGAGGGAATAAAACCAGAGAGCCTTGTTTTGGCTGTAGCGAAACATTTTGGTACATAAATTCAGTTTCACCACCCGGGCCTGCAACGTCATTCAAATACCATAAGGCAACAAGTTGACGATCTGCAAATTCATGGCTGCCACCATCTATATGCCAGTTGTAATATTCGCCTTCATCTGTGCGCTGCATATTGTAACCAATGTCTTTGAAGCGGCCTTTAAAGAAAGGGAAGGCTGCAGAAAACTCCTTTAGAGATAGACCTAATGAGCGAAATAATTCCTGAGAAATATCCTGCCAGTGTTGATGTGCGCTTATGGTTAAATCGGTCGACATTTTTATATTATGGTCTTCTTTAAAATCCTGACCAATGCGTCCGCGATACTGAGCTTGTTTATCATCCTCGAAGCGGCGAATCATCTCTTTGCAAATATCTGTAGGTAAGGCATTTTCTTTTAAATATATAAAACTGTTTTCTTTTACTTCTTTGAAATTTTCTAAGGCTTGTCGTTCTGTTGAGTCATGGTACATGGCTTTTTTCTATCTATGTTTTAGTTTAATTAGTATTAAATACTTACTATTAAAGGTAATTGTTATTAATCAACGATTCTATGTGTGAATGGGCATCTTCGCCATTCTCTTTATATAAAACGAGTATCTGCTCAGCCATGTTAATCCAGTGGCTACTGGCTTGTGAAATTAATTTATCTAATCCGTCTGTATTGTTACTGCTCAGCCAGTCATTGTAAGCATGATATAAGCTGGGGAAAATTAATTTTCGCATACTGTTGAGATTGGCGAAATAAAAATGAATTTGAGCCGGATTATTTTTATTTAATAATTTGGGTAGTGTCGATAGCATATCGGCGATGTTGTCACGTACTGCGCGAGCCATTATTTCAGCCTGTGAGGCAGGTAGCCTAATTAGCATTTTTTCCCAGGCTTCACCCAGAATTTGCCCTGCCTGAATTTCACCAATTTCATGCTGTAAAACCGTATCGACTTCATTGTCTGTCATTTTCTCTAACGAGTCTTCAATTTGAGTTTTGAAGTTATAGCAACCTAGCGCACGAGATAGCGGGTTTTCCTGCGTATGCCACTGGGATTCTTCAAACTTTTCCCAGATAAAGCGACGCAGTGATTCACGGCGAATATAAATAGTTTTGTTTTGCGCCATTCCAGGTGGCGCAGCAAGATCACGGGCAAGCTCTTTACCGGTTATAAGCAGGGTGTAATCCGCATGTTGTTCTTTATGGATTAACTCACCAAGAAAAAATACCGGCTTTCCATATAAACCATAGCCACCGCTGTACACTAGCTGCTGTTTTTCAAGTTGCTTATTTATTGTTTCATTGTCGAACAGGTCATATGATGCGTTGTTGATGTGGATGTTTTGCAGGGGTTGTTCGTCGATGTCATCCCATAGAGCTTCCCGTTGGGTCAGCCATTGTCCAATGTCGGTATTATCCAGCCTGGTGGTAAATGGGGTTTGTGTCTCCCAGCGGTAAAATTCACGCATTTTTAACAGATAAATACACAGCGTATAATTTCCGGCGTATTGAGCGTCGGAAAGATGGCAGTTGTTTTGAACCTGTTGAATAAGTTGTGTCATATGAAATATATATATTACTAATGGGTGAGGATAATTCCTTACTAGAATAGTATACTATTCGTTCATTATTATCTTCCTGCTGTGTAGCAGAAATCAGTATATTTAGTTAAGGCGAGTAGACCCCATGAGAATGAGAACCAAATGGCATGATAAAGAGCGTGAAGTCACGGTTGATGAAAAAGCCAATACTATGGCATTTATTTCATGGCGTATTGCCGCAGCATTGGTGTTGAACCTGGAGAATGAAAATTTTCAGACAGATACTCAAAAACAGCGACTGGATGTAATTCGTGAGGCATTGGCATTTTTAGTCTCGGTAACCGATCGTTTAGTCGTTAACCAAATGACAATAGAAGAGCGGCAGGAATTTGTCGCCAAATATGCGATTAAGCTGTCTAAGACCTTTCAGGAAAACTGCGAAGACCTGCTAGGACGCGATGTTGACTATAAGAAAGACTTTATAGATATACTGAATCAGCGTTTAAATACCTACGCAGAATCCTCGTGGGATGAAGAGAAAGACTTACCAGGATTTAAGTATAAGCGCGATTTTGGCGACTTTATTAGCGAGCAGATGGGTGAAAAGGATAATAAGTGGATCACCGATCAGATTATTGAAATAGAAGTGCCTGATATGGTGGTGAACCTGAGAAAATCAAAATTCGAAATGGTGGATGGCCATAGTGCGGCGCAGGTCAGCTAGTCGCAGAGTTATAAGCATTAAGAGGGCGGAGTCAAATTTGGTATATAGCAGACAGAACGATCCATCTCTTCAATCAAATTTGACTTCGACCTTGCAATAGCTAAGTTGTAATGGCTAGCCACCACGTAGCGCAGGCACAAAAAAGGCCGGAATAAATCCGGCCTTTTTATGTAACTTACTAAGCTTAAAAATTAAGCTTTGAAGTTAGCAGCGTTGTCAGTGTTGTGATCGCTACCATCTTCGTAGCCAGCTGTGTAAGCCTCTGTTACGCGTTGTTCTTCACGTTCTGGGTTACATACGTAACCACCTTGCCAACCCTGAATATATTCTGGATCGATACCATCTTTTTCCAGTTTTACAACTGTGTCGTAGTACTCTTGGTTCATAGCTAACTCCTGGTAAAGACCATGTTTAGTCATATCGTTGGTATCATCACCAACGATATTTGAAATAGATTAATCACTTAAAAGACCAATTAAATAGACTTTTATGAATGCGCGATATTATAGCAGACTCATAAATCGTCTATATATCCCTATAGGGAGGGGTGCATCACCTATCCCTGTCTAATCGCATCTAGGGCAACGAATTCTAAGGCCAAACGGCTAAAAATCAAGGTATTTGTTGAATAAAGACCTAATGAGTGAGCTTATTCCACAGTGCTACTCGGTTTATGCGATGTTTGAGTTTCTGTTAAAATGTTAGAATGAAATGAGAATTATTCTCCCCATTGGGGTATTCGCAGTTGCTACGCCTTGATATATCCTAAAGGAGTGCCATTTAGTGAAGCTGTGCACAACTCCCCCCAAACTAATTATAGAGGTTTACCATGTCTGCAAATGAATCAATGATCGATCCTGGACTAGCGAGCGGCTTTGCCGCATTTGAGTCGAGAGATTTTACTCAGGCTATGCGTTTGTTACTGCAGTTTGCCGATGCAGGCAATGCAGAGGCTCAGCACAAGGTCGCTATCATGTATCAAAATGGTTTGGGTGTGGTCGCCAGTGAAGACCATGCGTTTAAGTATATGAAGGGTGCCGCAGAGCAGGGCGATCCAATTGCACAACACGGCTTGGGCTTTATGTATATGGAAGGTGAGTGCGTAAAGCAGGATTTTGCGGAGGCATTAGTTTGGTTTAAAAAAGCAGCAGAGCAAGATATGCTGGGTTCTATGACGACGATTGCTATGATGTACGAAGAAGGCAAGGGCGTTGAGAAAAACCAGGAAATAGCGCAAGAGTGGTACAAGAAAGCCGGCTTTTGATTGTGACTGCTCATCGCACCACTGGCTAGCTCCATATCGGTGTTAAAAAATGGACATTTATATTTATAAACTCACATTTTTTGCCTTGATCTGAAGCTAGCCAGTGGCAACCTGAGCAGCCACTCTGAAATTGGTTAACTATTTTCCAATGACTAATTCACGCGGCATGGGGTCGGAGTCAAATTTGATATATAGCAGACAGAAAAATCGATCTTCTTAATCAAATTTGACTCCGACCCCTTCGACCCACTTATAACTTTATAAAAATAAAAATTATTACTCAGGAAACCCAATGCGTCCTGCAAAATTGTTATCTGTTTTAAATCGAGAGTTCACCAGTACTGAAACCGGACACCATACCCCTGTTATGTTGTGGGGGCCTCCAGGTGTCGGTAAGTCACAAATGGTGGCTCAGGTGGCAGAAAAAAATAACATACCGGTTATTGATATTCGCTTATCGCAAATGGAGCCCAGTGATTTAAGGGGTATTCCATTTAAAGACGGCGATTTGGTCGAATGGGCTGTGCCTTCTATGTTGCCGAATGCGCAGCGTCATGGCGCTAAAGGTATTTTGTTTCTGGATGAAATTACCTCGGCGCCTCCAAGTGTTTCAGCGGCGGCGTATCAGTTAATACTTGATCGCAAATTGGGTAACTATGAAGTACCCGATGGCTGGGCTATTTTCGCCGCGGGTAACCGGCAGGGGGATCGAGGTGTTACTTATACAATGCCGGCGCCGCTAGCCAATCGTTTTTCTCATTATGAGGTTGATGTCAATCTGGATGACTGGGTTGCCTGGGCCTGGGAACATCATATTAATGAACGCGTAATTGGCTTTCTGCGTTTTCGCCCAGATTTATTATTTGATTTTGATCCCGCACATAACCCAGTCGCTTTCCCGTCGCCTCGTTCATGGGAATTTGCGCATAATGCATTGCACAAGTTTGAAGATCACCCAGATTTATTATTGGGTACCTTGCAAGCCTGTGTAGGGCCAGCTGCGGGCGTTGAGTTAAATGCCTTTATTGAAAGCCTGGATCAGATGCCAGATCTGGATGCGATTATCGCTGGTGAGAAAGTTTCTGCACCTAAAGAAATTGATCTGCAATACGCCGTCGCTGCGGCACTCGTTGGTCGAGCTATTCGGGCGAAGGGAGATAGCAATGCGCAAGAGGTAATAGGTAATATTTTAAAGTTTGCAAAAAATTTCCGCCAAAAAGAAATGGGTGTGATGATGGTTTCAGATATGCATCGCGCCGTTGGTGAAGAAATATTTGCCGTGCCCGAGTTCGCTGAATGGGCGAATGACATCGCCGAGTTAATGATCTACTAATAATAACTACTCGTCTCACCCTTGTAAGGCTCCAGAACTTCGTTAAAAAATGGACACTTATATTTATAAGTTCACATTTTCCGCCTTGCTCTGAAACCTTACAAGGGCAACCTGAATAGTTATTAAAAATTAGAAGTTTTAAAAAAATAAAATGCCACTAGACTTAGACAAAAAATTAGCTACTGCCCGCACAAAACTAATTCTAGAAAAACCTTTTCTGGGTGCTTTAGTGTTGCGCCTGCCAATGGTGCGCGCAAAAGATGACTGGTGTGATGCAACGTTTAGTAATGGTAAAAAACTTTATTATAACGAGCATTACATTGATGCATTAAGCCCCGATCAAACGCAATTTGCATTAGCGCATGAGGCATTGCATTGTGCGCTGTCTCACTTCGCACGTCGTCAAAACCGGGTGCAGCATCGCTGGGATATGGCCTGTGATTTTGCGATTAATCCCATGCTGATAAATGACGGCATGAAACCACCCGCAGATGTTAACTATCTTCGCGAATACGATGGTATGACCGCAGAAGAAATTTATCCCATGCTAGAGGATAACGACAATGATCAGGAGCGTGAGCTAGAGCAGCAACTGAACCCCGATTCGGATAATGATCAGGATGATAATGATGGCGGTGCCAGCGGCGATGAGCACGAGCAAAAGGAAGGCAGGCAGCAAAAACAGAAAGGTGACTCTGAAGGTCAGGGCGAAGAAGACGGTGGTGTAAGAAATGACAATTCTAATCAAAATAGTGATCAGGGTAAGAAACCAACTGGGCCACCAGAGGAAGGCGAAGGTGAACCCGACCCTTTAACGCCACAGGAAATTGAATCGTTAAGTTTGCAGTGGCAGCAGCGTATGGCGAGCGCCGCGCAGCAGGCGATTCAGGCGGGCAAGTTAGGTGGCGCTATGGCTCGCATGGTGGACCATATGTTGCAACCACGCTTACCGTGGCGCATGTTGTTGGCACAATATATGTCTATGGTGGCGCGTGATGATTACACCTATACACGACCTTCAACGCGTCGCGGCGATCCGGCGGTGTATCCCAGTTTACGCAGTGCCTCATTAAATATTGTGGTGGCTCTGGATATTAGCGGTTCTATTTCACAAACAGAAATAGCCGAGTTTGTATCTGAGGTTGATGCAATTAAAAGCCAGATACGTGCGCGCATTACCCTGCTTGCCTGTGACTCTCATTTGGCCGAGGGTGGCCCATGGGTATTTGAGCCATGGGATGAGTTTGCTATGCCGGAAAAATTTAAAGGCGGCGGTGGCACACGATTCAATCCGGTGATTGAATGGGCTGAAGCGCAAGATGAAGCACCGAATCTGGTTGTGTATTTCACCGATGCGCAGGGTGAATTCCCAAAAATAGAACCTTACTTTCCAGTGCTCTGGTTAGTAAAAGGTAAAACACCGGTGCCCTGGGGGCAGCGGATTCAATTGAATTAAATTATTTACAGTGTTTGAATAGTTTTATTCAGTTGGAAATAATAATTACTGGTTATAAAAATTATGGATCTTTCTCCCGAAGACAGTCTGCGTTTAAATGTATTGCTTACACAAGGTTTGCAGGCAGTGCGTGTTGATGAATCGCGGATGATTGTGCATGCCCTCACCGAACGTGGTGAAGCCAAAGTTCCGCTCAATTCTAATTGCCGTGACGAACAATATCTTCGCAATGTAAAATCGCTGCTGTCCTCGCACTCCATAGGTTCACCGGGTGGTTATCCTGTTTATCTAAAACGCTGGACACGAATGGGCCAGGCTAAAGATGAAAGCCTGGATCAATTATTGGTGCTTGGTGAAGAAGAGGCCGTAGTTGCCGTTGTGCATGCATCAGGTTTAACCAATGAAATTGCAAGACGTGCCTGGTGGTGTATGCCTACAACAGATAATGCGCGGCGTATGCTGGAAAAACAGGCGGTTATTGAAGGAGATATGGGGCCGGTTTTAGCTGAATTTTTAATTGAACACCTACCTTTTGAAGAAGATCCACTAGCAATGATTGATAGCGTTAAGGCGGCATTGCAACCAGGCCTGGTGACTGAAGAGTTGCGCCAAAGTTTATGGGAAAAAGCCAGGCAAAAAGGCGCTTACTTTGTTGGTTTTTTGCAGGCCACACCTGATGATTTGCCGGGTAACGCAAGTGCTCATGCCAATTACGCTGCGTATAAAGAAAAGCTCGCACCATTAATAGAACAAGGCAATAAACAAGCCGCCTTGCTGATAAAAGTCATGTCTGCAGCGGGGCAAAATTATCTGCATACCATAGATGCAGCGTTAAAGCGCCCAAGTGATCAGAATGTAGTGGTTGCCTTATTTATGACTATCGAAAATTATTTCGCTGATATTTGTCCGAAATTCGATAATCATCGAGACATTGAGGCAATTCTTGGCGAGGCTGAACTGAAGTGTCTGCAGTGCAATGAGCAGTTAGCTGAACTGAAGGCCTTGCTACCAGATGCAGAAAACTATTTGCAGGCGATGATGGTGTTATCGGGTTATTGTGAAGAGTTAACCTTTCCGGTATTTGGCCAAACAGATGCCGTTGGTTCGGTCATGCGTAAACGTATTAAGCATTTAACGGATCCCATTAAAGCTCAAACCAGAGCACTAAGAAGTTGAGCAATGTGCTCATGAATTTGCATTTATTAAGGCGAAACTAGCCAATGCCATCACTTCATGTCAGTAAAATTCATATTACCCTGCAGGTTAAAATCCCTCACGATGTGCTGGAAAAATATTTACCATCATCCGCAGAAGTGGTGGGTGAGGCATTAACAGAGCAAGTTGTTGCAGCCGTAAAAAAACATAAGTTGAGTTATTTTCCTGCCCTGGATTTTTTACAAACACAGGGTGATCTGGACGAAGACTTGTTAGATGCGACAGAAACCATTGCCTGGTTTGCCTGTAAGCTGGTTAGAGAAGAAGTGAATACAAAACTGCGCGCCTTTTTTTCTACACTCAGTTTTCAATCCGTTAAATGCACCTCCTATGCAATGCCCAGCATCAGGGCTAATCATATAAATGCCTGGAGCGAACTGGTAGAACACTACACGCCTAACACCGTAAAGTTAGATGTGATTGCCAGTATTCTTAAAAAAGAACCGCACCCCAAGGGGCTGGAAAATTGGTCTAAACAGTTGTTTAGACGTAATCTGCAAGATTCCTTTGAATCTTTTGAGGTTATTCAAACCTCAGTATTGTAATAGTAGCTACTGTTAGTCGTTCATGTGTTATTCCAGATATGTATATTTTTATCATTAGCTTCATGCGTCAGTCCTTATCATTACATCTACACATTCATCATAAGATATTGAATAAATTGGTAAATTAATAAAGTTGCTCATGGTGTCTGCATACAGAAAGCCTACTTTTGTACTAGTATAAATCACAGCTTCAGGTAATAAATACAGGATAAAACGGATGACGCTCTATTTTAAGCAATTCATGATGCTTCTTTGTCTGTTTGTAGCCGCATGTTCCGAACCTCATTTACAAACCCTTCGTATAGGCACCAATGTCTGGCCTGGCTATGAACCACTATATTTAGCGAGAGAGTTAGGTTACCTTAAAAAAGGCGAGGTGGACTTGCTGGAATACACATCAGCATCACAAGTCCTAAAAGCCTATAAAAACGGATTGCTGGATGCGGCAGCGATAACACTGGATGAAGCCATTAAGCTGCTAGATGAAGGGGAAGATATTCGTGTGATTCTGGCAATGGATGTATCTAATGGAGCAGATGCGTTATTAGGGCAGGCATCACTAAAATCTATAGACGACCTCAAAGGCAAGCGTATAGGCGTAGAGCATAATGCACTGGGTGCCTACTTTATACACAGGGTGATTGAGTTATCTGGATTGGAAAAGCAGGACATAACTATTGTCCCACTGCAAGTTCAGCAGCATGAGCGAGCATTTAAGGAAAAAGACATTGATGCAGTTATTACATTTGATCCAATGCGTAAAAAAATAATAGATATGGGTGGGCATGTTTTGTTTGATAGTAGCCGAATACCCGGTGAAATTGTAGATGTTCTGGTAGTAAGGGCAGAGAAGATACATTTGTTTAAACAAAATATTAAAGATTTAAGACGGGCCTGGTTTAAGGCGATAAAAAACATTCAGGCTGAACCTCATAAGTATGCAAAATATATAGATATGAGAATGAGAATGGGGGAAGAAAATGTAATGAGTGTATTTGACGGGGTAGCTTTCCCAGATAAAAAAGATAATGCGTTATTACTTAACGGCTCAGCAGAAAAAAGTCTGCCTTATTCGGCGAAAAAAATGGCAAAAATAATGTTTGAAAATGGTTTGATTGATTCACTCGTAGATACAGATGTTATGTTTAGTGAGATTGCGAAATAAAATCATATGAGAATTCCCTTAGGCATAAAAATAGCAATTACTACAGTAGTAGCAGTTATAGGTATCGTGTTTTTTATATTGATTAATGCATACAGCTATTTGGTGGATGATGTAATAGAAGGGATGAAGCAGGAAATACACATTAATATGTCACGGCTTCAGCAAACAGAGGAGTTTCTATTACAGAAAAATGAATATGAGCAGGTTCAGGTTGAGCTTTCATCAATAGGTTCAGCCAGGCACATGGAACATATCTTTTTAGCGGATGAAAATAATAAAATAATAGCTGCCTCGAAATTGTCATATGTGGGGAAAAATATTTTTCAAGAGTTTAAAGAATATTCAGATGAGAAATCCATAGCACGGTTAAAAGAGATTATTAACGAACCAAAATATGGATTATGGGTTTCTGATGATCAGAGTACTTTGTTTGCTGTATACCCAGTTATATTAGGCTTGAAAGAAAGCAATAAACTTATTGAAAATAGAACAGGATTTATGGTTGCAAACTTTGATTTGCAATGGATATCATCAAATGCGATTGAAACGATTAAGTTAAAAGCGCTGCCAATGATAATAATTTTATCAGTTATGGTCATTTTATTTTCTGTGTTTCATGATTATTTGTTAGTTCGACGCATTAAAGATATTAATCGTGCTGCTATGCAGTTTGCATTATCCGGATATAAAACCAGAACCCAGGTGAAAGGTAATGATGAAATAAGTGACCTTGCTAATGCATTTAATGAAATGGCAGATAAGGTTGAAATTCAACAATCAAAATTAATTGAAAATGAAGAAAACTTTTCTGTAGTTATAAATTCAATGGAAGACGGAATTATAACCATTGATGATAAAGGTATAGTCCATAGTTTTAACAGGTCGGCCGAGAAAATGTTTGGTTACTTGAATGACGAAATTGTTGGTCAAAATGTTAATGTGCTTATGCCCGAGCCTTATCAAAGTATTCATGATGATATTTTGCAGAAATATGTCACAACTGGGGTTAAACATATTATCGGCACTGGAAGAGATTTGCCTGCATTGCACAAAGATGGACATGTTTTTTCTATTCATCTGTCTGTAAATGAATTGCCGGGAAGAGCTAATAGTGAGCGCTTATTTCTTGGTTCATGTCTGGATATTAGCTTATTTAAAGAGCAGGAGGAGCAGTTAAGGCATAGTCAAAAAATGGATGCTTTAGGTAAGCTTACAGGTGGTATTGCACATGATTATAATAATATGCTGGGGGTTATCCTTGGCTATGCAGAACTTTTAACGGATAAGTTGGCAGACGATCCTAAATTAAAAAAATATTTAACCGAAATACAGCATGCTGGTCAGCGTGGTGCAAAACTCACTCAGAGGCTGTTGGCTTTTTCTCGTCAAAAAACATCTTCGCCTGATGTGACGAATATAAATACCTTATTAGAAAAAAATAAAAATATGCTGGAAAAAACACTCACAGCACGTATACAGCTTATATATGAGTTGGATGCGGATTTATGGCCAGTGTATCTGGATAAAGGTGATTTGGAAGATGCATTATTAAATATGTGTATTAACTCAATGCATGCAATTGAACATAGCGGGCAATTAATACTTACTACTAAAAATTGTCAGTTAAGTCGCCATGGTATGAATGAACTGACTCTGGACAAAGAACCAGGTGATTATGTCTGTTTAAGTGTGTGTGATACTGGTTCGGGCATTGATGAAGGTACATTGGAACGGATCTTCGATCCTTTTTTTTCTACCAAAGGAGATAAGGGAAGTGGCTTAGGTCTGAGTCAGGTATATGGTTTTGTGAATCGTAGTAAGGGGGATATTAAAGTTGAATCTAATAGTGATAATGGAAGCTGTTTCAAATTGTATTTCCCTAGATATGTAAGTGCGGAAACAGGTAAAGATAAAATATTAGAACCTGTAGAATTGTTAGGTTCAGATGCAGGGAATGAGACTATATTAGTTGTTGATGACGAGCTTGCGCTGCGTTCGTTGCTTAAAGAAGTGTTGACAGCAAAAGGCTACACTGTACTTCTTGCTAGCAGCGGTGAGCATGCCATAGAAATAGTACAAAATCATAATATTGATTTGGTGCTTAGTGATGTAATTATGCCAGGTATGAATGGTTATAAATTAGTCGAATACATCTCTAAAAATTACCCGGATATAAAAGTTCAGCTTGCAAGTGGTTATAGTGATAATACGCATAATAGTGAGCAACATGAGCTACATAACAATATCTTAAATAAGCCATTCGAACGAGATGTACTTTTATCCAGGATTCGTGAATTGCTTGATGGCTAGCAGACGATATCGATGTTAAATACACCTAACGGGTGTTAAATTAGCTAATGACTACTAAAATATGCATGATAAAACATAAAACATTAAGGCGTTATGGCAAAAATATACATTGTTGATGATGATATACAAATAGCTGAATTACTTGCAGCTACTGTGGAAAGTATTGGTTTAAATAGCCAGTACTTCACCAGTGCTAAGGAATTTCTGCAGTTATCAGTTGATGCCTCTGATATTATTTTGCTGGATTTGAATATGCCTGATATTGATGGCATAGAAGTGATACGCATGCTTGGTAAAAACGAATGTCAGGCTAAGCTGGTATTAATTAGCGGTCATGATAAAGGTATTCTTCATTCGGCAGAACAATTGGCTCAAGCTCATCTGCTTAAGGTTATAGCCAGTTTTACTAAGCCATTTCAAATGGAAGAGATTAAGGGTCTTATTAAACAAATTTCTCAAGATACCTTATTATCGAAAAGTACAGCATCTAACCAACAAACATTACCAAGCGTCGATGAGTTAAACAGAGCGATACAAGCCAATCAGTTAGTTTTGCATTACCAGCCTCAGGTAGATGTGAAAACGGGAAACTTACGCGGTGTGGAGGCACTGGTGCGATGGCAGCACCCAGAGCGTGGTTTGGTTTTTCCTGATGAATTTATTAGCCTTGCAGAAGATAATGATTTAATTGGTGAACTTACGGCCAGTGTTATTGCGATGTCTATTGAACAAAGTCGTAAATGGCAGGATAGTGGGCTTACTACAAAAATTTCAGTAAATATTTCATCTGATAATATTACCAGTTTATCATTGCCAGAGCAGCTCGCCGAAATGTTGAGTCATAACGAGTTGGATCCTACCCGGCTCAGTTTAGAAGTAACGGAAAGCGCCTTAATGGGTGAGCTTGTTACCTCGCTGGATATTTTGACGCGCTTAAGAATGAAAGGTTTTGGCTTGTCTATTGATGACTTTGGTACCGGTTATTCCTCTCTTTCTCAATTACATAGAATACCATTCACAGAGCTTAAAATAGATAAGAGTTTTGTTATGTCGATGACTCAGGATGATGATTCCAGGGCCATTGTAAAAACATGTATTTTGTTAGGCCACGAATTAAATATGGAAGTTGTGGCAGAAGGTGTGGAGACACAGGGTATTTTGGATACGTTAAAAGAATTGGGTTGTGATATAGCGCAAGGCTATCATATTGCCAGACCAGTACCCGCAGATACCTTGTTTAAATGGGCTATGGATAATGCTCAGTCTGCGGGTGTTTGAGTATGAGATAAAATTTATAGTATGTAATTTCTTTGGCCGATTTTTATTTTGCGTGTTGCGGCGGTGCTGTTTGTTTTTATAAAATGTCTATAAAGGTAAAATATATTTGCACTTAAGCGGCCTAACTATTTATTGTTACTCATATTTTTTAGCAGATTAGATATTTAAATTTTCTCGAAGCTTCTATCAATATACGCATCCAATAATGTTTGAAACTCATCGGCAATATTGTCGCCTTTAAGCGTTACTGTTTTTTCACCATCTTCATAAACAGGTGCAACGGGTTTTTCACCTGTGCCGGGAAGGCTAATACCAATATTGGCATGTTTACTCTCGCCCGGGCCATTTACGACACAGCCCATTACCGCTACAGACATACTTTCTACACCATGATACTTGCTCGCCCAGATGGGCATTTGATCACGCAAATATGTTTGTATTTTCTCCGCCAATTCCTGAAAGTATGTGCTCGATGTTCTACCGCAACCAGGACAGGCAGTCACCAATGGAACAAATGCACGCAAACCCATGGTTTGCAAAATTTCCTGCGCAACAATAACTTCTTTGGTGCGTGAAGCGCCTGGCTGTGGTGTGAGTGAAATACGGATTGTATCGCCAATACCTTCATGTAATAAAATAGCCAATGCAGCGGTGGAGGCAACAATGCCTTTAGAGCCCATGCCTGCTTCGGTTAAGCCCAGGTGCAGGGCGTAGTCACAGCGTTCTGCTATGGCACGGTATACAGTGATTAAGTCCTGCACATCAGACATTTTGCAGGAGATGATGATTTTGTCTTTGCCCAGGCCAAGTTCCTCTGCGGCAGCCGCGCTTTCAAGGGCGGAACGGATGACCGTTTCAAACATGACCTTTTTAGGGTCTTTGGGTTCTTCCAGTTGTGCGTTTTCATCCATTAGCCTGGCTAATAGTTCCTGATCCATGCTTCCCCAGTTCACGCCGATGCGCACGGGTTTATTATGCTTTACGGCGATTTCTATCATCGTGGCAAACTGTTCATCGCGGCGTTTTCCGCGGCCAACATTGCCAGGGTTTATACGGTATTTATCTAAGGCCTCTGCACACTCCGGGCATTGTGTTAATAGTTTGTGACCATTGAAATGAAAGTCACCCACAATGGGAACATCTATACCCATGTGTTTTAAACGGGCTTTAATGCCGGGAACCGCTTGCGCGGCTTCAAGTGTGTTGACAGTAATGCGTACCATTTCCGAACCCGAAGCGGCGAGCTCAGCAATTTGTATCGCGGTGCCAATCTCATCTGCGGTGTCGGTATTCGTCATGGATTGCACGACTATGGGGGAATCACCACCTACTGTGATATTGCCTACCTTAACGGAAATGGCCTGGCGCCGGGGGAGGTAAGGGTGATGAAAGCTCATGCAAAGTACCTGATTTAAAATGGTTCGAATATGGGGCGCAAAAATAAGCGATAATAATGAATGGCAATAATATCACTTTCAATCAGATAAGCGGACAACGATTTGTTTAGATTAGGTTTAATTATCAATCCAGTGGCGGGTATAGGTGGCCGCGTTGCGTTAAAGGGCTCAGATGGCGAAGATATTCAACGTCTGGCGCGTGAGCGTGGTGCAACACCTTTAGCTCAGCAGAGAATGCGCCAGGCCCTGGAGTTGATTGAACCCTATAAAGATCAGGTTCATATTTACACGGCCGCGAATGATATGGGTGAAAATTTATCTACCTCGATGGGCTTTACGACAACGGTGGTAAACCCACTAGTGTCCGCAGAAACATCATCTCAGGATACTGAAATGACCGTACAGCAATGCCTCGCGCAGGGCATAGATTTACTGCTATTTGCAGGGGGAGATGGCACGGCACGTAATGTCTATCAGGCGCTGCAGAATGTGGCTGATGCATCAGTGCCTCCCGTTATTGGTGTGCCCGCGGGCTGTAAAATTCATTCATCCGTTTATGCGGTAACACCCAGTCATGCTGGCGAGCTGTTAAGCCTGCTGATTAAAGGACGGGCATTGATCTTAGGTGAAGCCTCGGTAATGGATATAGATGAAGATGAGTTTCGTAAAGATAAAGTAAAGGCACGATTGTATGGCTATTTGCAGGTACCTGCAGAAAACCGCTTTATGCAAAATATGAAACAGGGCGGTATTGTTCACGAAGGAATTGCCTTACAGGAGATTGCGGCTTTCGTGGTGGAGTCTATGGATGATGACTGCCTGTATTTAATCGGCTCAGGAACCACGCCTAAAGCAATAATGGATGAACTAGGTTTGCCCTCGACCCTGTTGGGTGTAGATGCTGTGTGTAATCAGCGGTTAATTGCCACCGACTTAAGTGAGCAGGGCATTTTGCAGCTTTTAGATGAGTACTCGAATGTACGTTTAGTGATTACGCTAATTGGTGGGCAGGGTCATGTATTTGGTCGTGGGAATCAGCAAATTAGCCCGCAGGTGATTAAACGCCTGAGCATGAAAAACATTATTTTTATTTCTACCGCTGAAAAAATACACTCCCTGGCTGACCAGTCACTACGCGTAGATACTGGCGATGAAGCACTTAATCAGTCACTGTATGGAATGGTGGAGGTTGTGACGGGTTATGATGAAAAAATATTATGCAGGATTGCTCGTTAAGACATGCCATATTTCAGTGCAAAATGAGATGACTGTCTTAAGCAAGTGTTAGTATTTTCTTATGTTCTTTTGTTTTATAATTGACAATCGATGATTGAGTTTTTACACCTGGGGTAAGTGAAATGCAAAAATTAACTACATCAAATATTGTCTTATTACTTATATTGCTATTTCCAGTACAGGGTTTCGCAAATGACAGTGTGCAATCTTTACCTTCGTTAAATAATTATATGCTTGCAGATGCAGAAGCTTGTCGTTCATGCATAGATGCTGCCGGATGTGAACGTGTGCTTCGTGAGTGTCAAGCGGAGTGCAACTCAACTAGCTTTTTTAAGGAGAGTGAGATTGAATCATGTAGTGTCTCATGCTCAATGGGTTGGAGTGCATGTGTTTCTAAAGCAAAATCAGCATGTACTTACGAATGTAAAGAAGATTCGTAAAAAACATATTTTTAACTTTATTTTATTTTCAGGATTATTATGAACGACGAAAAATTCAATTATGACTTAATGGATTTTATCGCCATGTCACCCACGCCATTTCATGCAGTAGAGCAAATTATTTATAAGCTTGAGTGTGCCGGTTATCAGCGCCTATACGAAGCAGATAGCTGGCAGCTTGAAAATAATCAGGGCTACTATGTCACGCGTAACGATTCATCCATTGTGGCGTTTAAAATGGCTGAAGATATTGTTCGTAAGGGCATCCAGATGGTCGGTGCGCATACTGATAGCCCCTGTTTAAAAGTAAAACCCGAACCCGATATGTTAACCAAAGGTTATTATCAATTGGGTGTAGAGGTATACGGTGGCGCATTACTCAACCCCTGGTTTGATCGTGATCTGTCATTGGCCGGGCGCATCCATTATCTGGACGAAGATAATGACTTGTGCAGCACACTAATAAACTTTGAAGATCCGATTGCCACTATTCCAAGCCTGGCGATCCATCTAGATCGAGAGGCGAACAATAGTCGAACAGTGAATCCGCAAACGGATATACCGCCAATTCTATTAAAGCTTCCGCTTGCTGAATCTGAGAAAAAACCTTCGTTCAAAAATATTCTGCTACAGAAAATTAAAGACGATACAGATGCAATAGAAATACTGGATTATGAATTGTGTTTTTATGATGTGCAGGCACCGGCCTATATTGGCTTGCATCAGGACTTTATTGCCAGTGCGCGTTTAGATAATTTACTAAGTTGTTACACCGCATTAACGGCAATGACAGAAACCAGTAATCCTGGCAGTAAGTTATTGGTCTGTACGGACCATGAAGAAGTCGGTAGTTCATCAACCTGCGGTGCTCAAGGGACATTTTTGCAATCGGTGTTAGAGCGTATGGCGGGTAGCCATGAAAACTATGTGCGCATGATAGATAAGTCAATGATGGTATCTGCGGATAATGCACATGCCGTGCATCCTAATTATGTAGACAAACACGATGACAATCACGGCCCAGAAATCAATATGGGACCAGTGATAAAAACCAACGCGAACCAACGCTATGCAACCAATAGCGATACCAGCGCGATATTTAAACAACTCTGCAAGAAGGCCGATGTTCCCGTGCAGGCCTTTGTGGTGAGAAGTGATATGGGCTGTGGCAGCACAATAGGGCCAATCACGGCGAGTGAAATTGGCGTACGTACTATTGATGTGGGTGTGCCTACATTTGCTATGCATTCAATAAGAGAACTGGCGGGGCGTTGGGATGCTTATTATTTGTTCCGGGTTCTTAAAGAATTTTATCAATAATCTTTAAACCTTATTATCACTCCCGCATAAAACCATGCGGGAGTGATAGGAAAAAATATCATGTTTAAACCCGTTGCAGAGTCCTGCATTCAAAACCAGCAAGCCATTCTTGATGTTTTAAAAATATTTTTTACTGAGCCGGGTGAAGTATTAGAGATTGGAAGTGGTACAGGTCAACACGGTGTATTTTTTACACAACATATGCAGCATTTGCTGTGGCAGCCAAGTGATCTACTAGATCAGCATGCAGGTATGCAGCTTTGGCTTGATGAAGTTGAACATGATCGCATTAAATCACCCTTAGAACTCAATGTGGATGATGAAGTCTGGTTAGTCAATGAAGTAGATTATGTATTTACTGCGAATACCACGCATATTATTTCTTCAGCGCAAACAGAAAAATTATTTCAGCATATTGGTGCCTGTTTAAAACCGGGTGGTTTGTTTGCGCAATATGGTCCGTTTAATTATAACGGGCAATATACCTCTGAAAGTAATGCTCGGTTTGATGTCTGGTTACAGCAGCGAGACCCGAATAGTTGTATTAAGCATTTTGAAACAGTGCAGAAACTTGCTGAGAAAAATGGACTGTTTTTAGTTGAAGATGTCGTAATGCCGGCGAATAACCGGATATTGATGTGGCGAAAAGCAGCTAAAACTCAATGACCTAAATGGCGCTATCTTTAATTTTTTCACTTTTAGTCAATTCACTTAAGCATTTTTTAATGATTAGATAAACAGACAAGAAGGTGCATAATAAAAAGTGCAAAATTTTCTACAGTCTGACTATCTATCTAACTAGCTAGCTTAAATCACAATCACAATTTCAATTTGAATATGCTATATATGTATGCAGAGACATCCGCTAAAGCACCTGCAAGTAATCACTATGACAATATCAATACATATATATTTAAGGATAATACTAGCTGCTGTTACTGTCTGCATCCCCCTGATATCTCACGCAGAAAAGCCCTATATATGGTCTGTAGTCCCGCAATTCACCGGCGTGGCAGTGCACCGTGACTGGAGCCCATTGTTGCGTGCCATTGAAAATGACACTGGTTATAAATTTGAACTGAAAATATATGAATCCATCCGCAAGTTTGAGGTTGGCTTTGCCATAGGAGAGCCTGATTTTGCTTATATGAACCCGTATCACACCGTTATGGCTAAAAAGGAACAGGGCTATGAACCCATATTACGAGACGGTAAACGTCAGCTCACCGGGATACTGGTAACCCGAAAAGACAGTCCCATTAAAAAGGTAGAGGATTTGGCGGGTATGAAAATTTCGTTTCCATCACCCAATGCATTTGCTGCCTCACTGTATCCACGTGCATTATTATCCAATCAATTTGGTATTCAATACACACCTGTTTTTGCTAAAACACACAGTAATTCCTACCGTTACACCTTGCTAAATAAAACATCAGCCAGTGGAGGAGTGTATCGCACATTGGAACGAGAACGGCCTGAATTGCAAAATCAGTTACGTGTCCTGTTTAAGTCACCGAGCACTGCATCGCACCCATTAACTGCACATAAAAGAGTTCCACAAGAAGTTGTTAATGCCGTGCAACAATCAATTATTGCCCTGACAGGAACAAAAGAAGGTAAATCCATGTTAAAAGCTATTTTAATGCCGCAACCTGTTGTTGCCGATTATGATCGGGATTATAAAATGCTACAGGATTTACATCTGGAAAATTACGTTATTAATGCCAATAACGATTAATAATCGTTATATACTGTTGATTTTGACTGTAGTGAAAAATAAATAGCTATGAATGCATTCTGGAGTAATCTTTCACTTCGAACACAAATTTCCATTCTAAGTTCATTGTTGCTGGCTATAACTATATCCATCACCGCCTTCATTAATATAAACAATATCCATGACGATTTAAAAAAAGATTTAGTAAAACGAAATCTGGCATTAGGACATAATTTATCCTACCCACTTAGTTATGAATTAGTTCGAGAGGAATTTGATACTATAGAAAAAAACTTACTTATTGCGGCTGAATTTCCTGAAATTGATTCGATAAAGTTAATCGACACAAGTGGTATCATTATTAGTAATATATTTAAAACGGAACAGAGAGAAATACGTGTTTCGTATTCGCAGTTGAATATTGATAACATTGAAAATATAAGAAGTATTAATCAACCGGTTCACACCTTTTATAACGACCATCTAGAAATTATATACCCACTTAAAACTTCAACGGTCCTCGGGTGGTTAAATTTAAGTATCTCCTATGCAGAAATAAATACCATCTACCATGAAATAATTACAAAGAATATTTTGGCTGCACTATTTATTATTTTTATCAATGTAGTGTTTTTAATTTTTGTATTCACCAGGCTGACTCAGAATATTCATCATGCCATTAATTTTGCAGAAAAATTGAATACTCATTCACCACAAAAAACAAAAGAAAAAGGAGGTTCGAGCGAATTAAATCAGTTATTTTTCGCGCTCAATAGTACCGCAACAAGACTTATCACGCAGCACCAGGAAATAGAAAAAAACACCCTGGCATTAATGAAGTCACAAGCAGAATCCGAAGCAGCAAATAAGGCAAAATCAGAATTTTTATCCAGTATGAGTCATGAATTACGCACGCCACTAAGCTCAATTATTGGCACTGCACAATTATTTAAATTCGACGACAGTCTAAGTAAAGAACAGCATGCCTATGCTGACAATATACATCAGGCAGGTAATCACCTGTTAAGCCTGATTAATGACACGCTTGATCTAACCAGAATTGAATCTGGAAACATGGAAGTTAGTCTGGAAGACATCGCTATTATAAAAGCAGTTGAGGAATGTTTATTACTTATTTCACCGCTAATAGAATCCTCCAGGGTTAAGCTTAATGTTGATCTCACACAACTCAATGGACTGCATGTAAAGGTTGATTACACACGATTTAAGCAGGTGCTGCTAAATTTATTTAGTAATGCCATTAAATATAATAGTAGTGGGGGACTGGTAAGTATTTACTGTAACCGGTCTAATGAAAATTCTATTCGCATTAATATTCAGGATACGGGTGCTGGTATAAATGAGGACCAAATGGCATACCTGTACCAGCCATTTAATCGTCTTGGAGCTGAGCTTGGCACCATCGAGGGCACCGGCATCGGACTGGTTATCACTAAAAATCTGGTGGAACTGATGGGCGGCGTCATAGGAGTTGAAAGCACACTGGGAAAAGGCTCAATATTCTGGGTCGAGTTTAAAATTGCATCGGTAGATAATCAATCAGACGTAGTGGAAGAAAACAAATCTGAATTAAAGCTATTGTTATCACAGTCAAAAATTCTCGTCGCCGAAGACAATCTTGTTAACCAAATGATATTAAAACAACTGCTAGTTCAACAGGGATTACAGGTCGACACTGCTAATGACGGCGCACAGGCATGGGATTTATTACAGTCTGATCAATACGATATGTTGTTAACCGATATTAATATGCCGGTAATGGACGGCTATGAACTGATTACTAAAATTCGTCAGCATGAGCAACAATCAGGTAAACATCTACCTGTTATTGCTGTCACCGCTAATGCAATGACAAAAGATCAGAATCGCTGCATGGAAAGCGGCATGGATGGGTTCATTCGTAAACCGATAGATCTTACTGAACTACAGAACGTTTTACATCAATGGCTTAAAACGCAAGAGTAGTCACTTTTACCTATAGTGAATAGACAAAGAGCTCAGTGCCAGGCAAGCTGAAATTAAAAGCACACCTGAGGGGATCAGGTGTGAAATTCTCTCAACGAGATGGAGTTTTTAATAGATATAAACTTCGTCATAAATTTTCTTTGAAAAATTATACTCAGGCCTACACCGCTTAAATAAATAACGATACGTCAGATTGTTGTGCCGTGGGTAAAAAGCTTGCGGCACCGACCCAATCCTGTACCTCATCAATGAATTCATTTTGCCTGTAGTTAAATAAATCAACTGTCATCTGGCAGGCGACCATTTTTACATCGGCTTCAAGGCACAAGCTGCGTAATTCTTCAATGCTGGCAATGCCTTTATTCTCGGTGGTTTTTTTCATCATCGCCGTTGCCATAGATTCGAAGCCCGGCATATTTCCCATCAACGCATTGGGGATTTTCATGTTAATGTTTTGCAACCACTGTGGACCAAAAGGCATTTTCATTGGCATGGCAGGATTACCTAAGGGGCTTACTGTTAAGTCGAGATCTTTCTTCAGCAGCTCCAGGCCATAAAATGTGAAAAACATTGAGACATCCCAGCCGAGTGCCGCCGCCGTTGATGCCAGAATAAACGGCGGGTAAGCCCAATCCATGGTGCCTTTGGTGGCAATAATACTCATCGACGGTGTTTTACTTGCTTCAGTCGACTTTAAGCATTCTTCAAATCGCTCATCAAACCAGTGATTAAGTTCATCCTGCGTCATCCGAATATCATTACTGCTATCAACTGCTGTGTTCATGCTCATAATGTTCTCCTTGAAGTCACTTAGTGACCGGAAAGTTTGTGGTTTCGCTTGTTGTTAACTCCTGGCGACATTTTATATTCGCCTTAAAAATAAGATAGTCGTATGACTTTTTATTGTCAATAGAATTTATTAAGAATATTTATCAGTGCTAATGGAGAGTGGGTGATTTACTCTAGATTTAAGCTTTTGCTTATTTGGCTTATGTCTTTATTAAGTCTTTGATTTTTATATATTTCAAGTGTATCAAGCAGGCTGGCTTTCCAGCTTACTATTGGGTCATAGCCCATTACTTGCTGAGCTTGAATATTGGAAATGAGGGGTGATTTCAGCATATCCAGCATCGCGCCTGTTAGCATTGGCTGCTGTTCAAAGTGCTGAAAATGACTGGCAAACCATAAAACAAGCCGGTCCAGAGGGGGAGGTAATTTAAGGTTTAAAGGCGAGTGTGAGATGTGCTGTTCTATAAAATCCATGGCTTCTGCGTGTGAGGGCACTTCCGGTCCACAAATATTTAAGCAACTATAACTGACTTCAATAGGTGCCAGTGCAGCACGAGCAAAGGCCTGGCCAATATCTTTTCCATCAATAATGGGAAGGTGACCCAGCTCGCTATTAATATAGGGCAATGTACTTTTACCACTGCGTGCCAGTAGTAGCGGCAGTAGTCCCATGTTTAGACGTTTGCCGGAGTAAATCCCAAGTCGAAGATTAATAAATTGAGTACGGCAATCGGTATAGCTGCGTAAATAATCTTCAACGGCGATTAAGCAGTTGATCATTGGCCAGTAGGCGCGGGGTTTGCCAGTGGCGCCGGCGTTGTCTCGTTGAGCCGGCTTTACGACAAATAAGCTGCTTAAATTAACAAAGCGTTTTACACGCCATTCGATGGCACGATTAATTAAATCCAGGCTTGGCTCAAGGTATTCTTTGTTGCAGGTATCCGCGGATTTTTCGAAACTACTCCATCCCGCTGCATGGCAAACAATGTCTATACCGGTAAGCACTCGGTCAAGGTAATCGGGGTCACGTAAATCACCTACACGGACTTCACCTGAATAGTCGGGAAGTAATTTACTGGCATCACGGCAGGCAGCAACTATTTCAATATCCTGATGATGGATATTTTTTAGACTTTGTAAAATATGGCTACCAACAAAACCAGTGGCACCAGTGATGAGTATTTTGGCGATATGCTTGTCCTGCTTTATGGGGATTAAGCGATGTATTCAAATGGCATTTACTGATCAAGCCAGTGATTGAGGTATTTCAAAATAATATCTCTATTGCCCTGTATGTCAAATAAACTACTGTGCGTGCCTTGTATTTGTTGTATAAATTTTGGCTGATTACTCTTTTCAAACAGTGCCTTTACCTGCGCCGGGGGGATAACCTCATCCGCCTCACTATATAAATATAATAATGGTATCCGGGGTAGTTTTTGTACGTAATCCAGCGGCCTATAGTCATTATTAATAGTCAAAGAAAATGGCCATTGAAAGGCCCATGTCAGCCATGAACCTGCCAGGGCATGTTGGGTGATGTCACGGTAATCACTAAAGGGCGAAATGAAAATAGCGCCATCAATACCATCGGGTCTATTTGCGATACTGTAGATCCCCATGCTGGCACCCAGGCTGTGGCCGATGACGAATAATTTTTGATCACTTCCAATTCTTTTTCTGGCGTAATCGTAAGCCTGGTAAATATCGGTGATAACCATGCCAAGTTCAGGCGAACCCTCGGATAGGCCATAACCTCGATAATCAAAAATAAATACATCAAACTGATGTTGAGTTAACCAGTGAACAGCGGATGCATGTGTGCTTATATTTTGAGCATTACCGTGAAGGAATAGTACCAGGGCCTTTGATTTATTTTGTGCAGGAAACCACCAGCCGTGCAAGCTTAGCTTGTCAGCGCTAGCGAAATGAACATTTTCATATTCAATGCCAAATTGAGCTGGATCGACGAGCAGAGTCGAAGAAGGCTGAAAAAAAAACCTCGTGCAACCCGTAATTAACAGAGTGATTATAATGGCAGTAAATATAAGGGGCTGGCGCACGATTTGACTCATATATTATTATTATCTAATATTAAAATTATTTAATTTAAAGAAAGTGAAAATAGCAAATTATTAGATCTTTATTCATTAAATGTAGGCATGTACACAATTGTCATATTTTATTAGAAAAAAGGCATCTGTTCAGTTGCATACTCCCTGCTTGCTGATACTATAGCAAGTGCAATTTTGTAAATAATAATAAGTTTATTCGGTTAAGTCATCTTGATCGAAATGGAGAATACAATGAAAAAATTATTAACTGGCGCAATTTTATTAACGGCTTCATCTAGCGTGTTTGCTGAAGCTCCTGGTGGTCCTGGTTGTGGTTGGGGCAACTTGTTGTTTGCAGGCGATTCCGGTCCTGTACAGTTCTTAGCAACAACAACTAATGGTACGTCTGGTAACAAAACTTTTGGTATGACGTCAGGTACGAATGGTTGTTCTATAAACGACACATTGACGTATGGTGGTAAGTCAATGCTCGGTTCTATTATGGATGAGTTCTCTCAAGACGTAGCAATGGGTCAAGGTGAGGCTTTAAATGCAGTCGCTGTAATGATGGGCGTAGCTAAAGAAGATCGTGATACATTTGCAAAAGTGACTCATGATAACTTTGCAACACTATTTCCAAGTGAAAGTGTAACAGCTGAACAGGTATTGGCTTCATTAGAAGATATTATGAAGGCTGATTCTAAGCTTGCTAAATATGTTGGCTAATTAATCATTAGTCTAAGCAGTTAAGGCCTTGCATTAACTAATGTGAGGCCTTAATTTTTATAGCGTTATATTTTATTTCTTAGTCCTATATGAACAATCTCTGTTTTTTATTCTTTTATATTCTTTGCTTTCATAATAATACCTTCTTTCTTTTTAAGGCTGTTTAATGCTCAAACTAAGCCGTGTTTTATCCAGTCGATTTATAATATCTGTTAGTCTTTTTTTTAGTGTTTGCTCAAGTGGCATAGCTGCTTCTCCTGTGGATGAAATAACATATGTGCAAAATATTGTGCTGCAGGAAAAACTGTGGCAAGACGTTGAATGGCACGATCTGCTTCACTATGAATTAGATAGTGGCTCAGTCAGCGGTTTTCAAAGTGAAGTTGATGACCCGCGTTTTTTTAATGCTGATGATGGAAAGAGCAACCCAAGGTCTGAGCTATTGGCCACTGTTGCATCTTTTTATATGCTGGTCACTGATGTTGAGCAGCACCCGCAATGTAGATTTGTCGCACGGCTTCACTGGTTGCAACGGCAGTTAGCAAACGAAATAACGGATTTACCTGTTGTGGACTGCAGTGATTACAAAAAATGGCGAGCTGTAGTACCAGATTACAAAGTGACACTTATATTTCCTACTTATCATTTGAACAGTCCGTCATCCATGTTTGGCCACACGCTTTTGCGCCTGGACAAATCTGCAAGTGAAAACAGCTCTGACTGGTTGTCCATGGCCGTTAACTTTGGTGCCAATGTAAGTAATCAGGACAACTCATTGTTTTATGCATTCAAGGGATTGTCAGGGGGGTACCCCGGTTTTTTTATAGTGGAGCCTTATTTCAATAAAATTAAGGAATATAATCAGAGAGAAAAAAGGGATATATGGGAATATCCGTTGAATCTTACACCTGAAGAAACCAGGCGAATGGTAGAGCATCTTTGGGAGTTAAAGAGTATTGCATTTGATTATTACTTCTTTGATGAAAATTGCTCGTATCGTTTATTAGAGCTATTAGAAGTTGCACGGCCCGGTATTGATTTAACCAGTGAGTATGGCTTGTCTGTTATACCGGTGGATACTGTTCGATCTATAAAACAAGCGGGCTTGATTGAGGGTAGCTATTATCGACCCTCTCAGGTAACGGTTCTAGAAAATCTTGTAGAACAAATTCATCCCCAATATCGGCACTATATTAAAGACTTATCTGTGGACTCAAGTATTTTAAATACTGCAGAGTTTAAAGAAATTCCTGCTACAGATAAAAAAATAATTATTAATACGGCCTACAAATATTTACGCTTTCTCTTAACCGGTGAGGAGCGAGATGAAAAATCTGCAGCTACTAGTCATCAATTGTTGTTGGCATTAAGTGAATCATCTGCCCAAGACACTGGAGTGTTGCCAGTTCAACCGTCTCACCCGGAGAATGGCCATCACAGTAAGCGTGTTAGCGTTAATCTAGGTAGAGAAAATAAACTTAATTATGCGGAGTTAGGCTTGCGTTTAGCTTTTCAAGGCTTTGAAGATAATCAGCAAGGCTTTTTACAAGGTGCGCAAATTAATATGGGTAATCTTCTGCTTAGGGTTATAGAAGATGAGTCTGTCGTATTGCAACGACTTGATGTGATCGATATTTTTTCCCTAACACCGAGAACAAAATTATTTGATCCCTTGTCATGGAAAGTTTATACAGGTTTGGAGCGTCAATTAACGAATGGTAAGGATCGATTGGTCGCACATGTAACTGGTGGTGCTGGTGTCACTTATGCACCCGTCGATGATATGCTAGTTTATGGTTTGCTGACGGCCAGGCTTGAAAGTAATAAAGGCTTTGAGAAAACCCTGGAATATGCTCTTGGTATTGATAGTGGATTGTTATATTACTTTGATACAAGTACTGCGCGTATTGAACTGAGCGGTGAAGAGTTTCACAATAATGAATATCGGTATCGCGCTACTTATAGTCACAATTTTGCGATTTCTCGAAATAACTCAATTAAGCTAGGCCTGAGCCATGAGGAGCAAAAATCTATTAGCTTTGCTGAATTTAATTTGTCTTATCAGCATTATTTTTTCTAGTATTTAAATACGTGGTGTTTGGCTGTTTGGCGGTAATACCTAAGATGATGGTATGCGAATAAACTGTTCTGCTTCATCCAGTACAAATTGTTTAAACATTTGCGCAACCGGTGACAAGCGTTTACCACTGCGTTGCACAATGTGCCAGTTACGCATAATCGGAAAGTCTTGCAGATCAAGTATTACCAGTATTCCGGTTTGTAATTCCAGCTCCAGGGTGTGAATAGATACAATACCTAAACCAAGGCCGGCTTCAACCGCTTGCTTGATCGCTTCATTACTGCTCATCTCAATACCGGTGTGAAAAGATACACCGTGTTGATCAAAAAAACGCTGAATAGAACTGCGCGTACCCGAGCCACTTTCACGCACCACGAAGTGTTCATCTTCAAAACGTTTGAGGGGTATGTTTTTTTCTTTGGCAAGCGGGTGATTGGCAGGTGCGATCATGACTAACGGGTTTTGCATAAAGGCCTCGGATTCTACCTCTACACCTTCAGGTGGCTGACCCATAATCACTAAGTCAGGTTGATTGGCCTCAAGCTGCTCGCGCAAGCTGGCGCGGTTTGTAATGTCCAGGCGAATGGTGACTTCTTCGTAACGTCGTGAAAATGCTGCTAACAGCCGAGTGGCAAAGTGACTGGCGGTGGTGGCTACCGAAATGGCAAGCGTGCCGCGGCTAACGCCCTTGAGTTCTTCAATCACAGATTCGGCTTCATCTAATAGTTGGCCAATGCTTTGGCTGTAAGTATGCATTTCTCGCCCTGCAGAGGTAAGGTGCATTTTTTTGCCGATTTGTTCAAATAATGGCAGGCCTACAGACTCTTCTAACTGCTTGATTTGCATCGATATTGCTGGCTGGCTGAGGTGTAGCTCTTCGGCTGCACGGGTGTAGCTTAAATGCCTGGCGGCCGATTCAAATACCTTGAGTTGGCGGAAGGTTATATTGAGTGCCATCGATGTAAAATTCTGATTTTATCAGCCTCAGTAAATCATAAGTAATAGCTTATCATAATAATCAATAACATTGAGTGTTAATTATGTGTGAGCGGAACTATAGTATCCCTCCTTGTTAAGGCGGTGCTTTTTAACCCTCGTTAGCAAGCCAAATTTTTTTAATCTGAGGAGATCTACATGGATCAGTCAGCACGTTATGCAGACCTAAGTCTGGATGAAGATAAGCTTTTAGCCGATGGAGGTCACATTTTAGTGGCTTACACTATGCAGCCTATGCCAGGTTTCGGTGGATATTTAGAAACTGCTGCTCACTTTGCAGCTGAATCATCTACAGGTACTAACGTTGAAGTTTCAACTACCGATGACTTCACTAAAGATCTGGATGCAATGGTATACGAGATTGATGAAGCTAAAGGCTACATGAAGATCGCTTATCCTTGTGGTCTATTCGATCGCAACATGATCGATGGTCGTGCAATGGTTGTATCTTTCCTTACGCTTGCTATTGGTAATAACCAGGGCATGGGTGATGTTAAATGTGCACAAATGGTCGATTTCCATGTGCCTAAGCAAATGCTTGATATCTTTGATGGTCCTGCAATGGATATCAGTGATCTTTGGAATATCTTAGGTCGTCCACGTGTAGACGGTGGTTATATCGCCGGTACTATCATCAAGCCTAAATTAGGTTTACGTCCTAAGCCTTTCGCAGAAGCAGCATACCAGTTCTGGCTGGGTGGTGATTTCATCAAAAATGATGAGCCTCAAGGTAATCAGATTTACGCGCGCATGAAAGAAGTAACTCCTTTAGTTGCTGATGCAATGAAACGTGCACAAGATGAAACCGGCGAAGCAAAAATCTTCTCTGCTAACATCACTGCAGACGATCACCACGAAATGTGTGCTCGAGCTGACTATATCCTGGAAACATTTGGTGAGAATGCTCATCACGTTGCCTTCCTGGTTGACGGTTATGTTGGTGGTTGTGGCATGGTTACAACTGCACGTCGTAACTACCCAGGTCAGTACTTGCATTATCACCGTGCTGGCCATGGTGCTATCACTTCACCTTCATCTGTACGTGGTTACACTGCGTTTGTTTTAGCTAAGCTTTCTCGTCTTATGGGTGCTTCTGGTATCCACGTGGGCACAATGGGCTATGGCAAAATGGAAGGTGGCGCAGACGACCGTAACATCGCATACATGATCGAACGTGATAGCGCAGACGGTCCTTTCTTCCACCAGGAATGGTTCGGTATGAAGCCAACTACGCCAATTATCTCTGGTGGTATGAACGCTTTACGTCTTCCTGGTTTCTTCGAGAACCTTGGTCACGGTAATGTAATCAACACATCTGGTGGTGGTTCTTACGGTCACATCGATTCTCCTGCTGCGGGTGCTAAATCACTACGTCAGGCATTTGAATGTTGGACAGCGGGTGCAGACCCAATCGAATTCGCAAAAGAGCATAACGAATTTGCTCGTGCATTCGAGTCATTCCCGGGTGATGCAGATTCATTGTATCCAGGTTGGAGAGACAAGCTGGGCGCTCATAAGTAAACCGAGCGAACAGGTGAAAAGAGGCCCCTGTTTCAGGGGCTTTTTTTTCTCTTTATTTTTTATACCTGACTAAATTAGTTGGTTATATGCATAAATATTTAAACGGCCTTACCCCAAAGCCAATTAGCAGTTAGTTGTTTTTGGGATAAGGCATATAAACTGAACACTTACACGGGATATATCATCATGAGTGATCAAGACATCGAGCAATACAAAATAACTGAAGAACCATTCTACGAAGCACAGAGTGATGAGGTGGCTTTATATGAAGCGGCTTACAAGGCGCGTTTGCCAGTAATGATTAAAGGCCCAACGGGTTGTGGTAAGTCACGTTTTATAGAGCACATGGCTTATAAATTAGGCAAACCGTTAATTACCGTTGCCTGCAATGAGGATATGACGGCATCAGATTTAGTCGGGCGTTATCTACTTGATGCCAATGGTACTCGTTGGTTAGACGGGCCATTAACAACGGCTGCGCGTATGGGTGCCATTTGTTATTTAGATGAAATTGTTGAGGCGCGTCAGGATACCACGGTTGTTATTCATCCATTAACCGATCATCGCCGTACTTTGCCTCTTGATAAAAAGGGCGAGTTGATTGAAGCACACGCTGATTTCCAATTGGTTATTTCTTATAACCCTGGCTATCAGAGTATGATGAAAGACCTTAAACAGTCTACCAAGCAGCGTTTTACGGGACTGGATTTTGATTACCCGGATACAAAAGTTGAAGCGTCTATTGTGGCTAAAGAAGCGGGTATAGATGAAGAAATTGCCGCTAAGTTAGTCAAAATTGCACATACAGCTCGTCACCTAAAAGGCCATGGCCTGGATGAAGGTATTTCAACGCGTTTATTAGTCTACGCAGCAACCTTAATGAATAACGGTATAGAGCCTAAACGTGCCTGTGCAATGGCCTTAGTAACACCGATTACCGATGACAAAGATATTCGCGATACATTGCTTCATTCTATCGACAGTATTTTTGCTTAATCCCCACCAGCTATTTGTGGTGACAAACCGGTTAGTAAAAATAAATTATGACGACTGAATTTCAAGAATATCGTGACAGGCTAAAATGCAGCTTCGGCCAGCTCGAAGACGTGTTTGATGATTGCATTAAAGACGCGCTACGTAATATAAGTAAACAGGGTGTTGACGATTATATCTCTGGTGCGTCGATGGTGTGCATGATTGGCCGAGGCTTTGAGCCTGTGCTGGCCTACCTTGAAGAGATGCCTGAAATTTCTCAGCGCCTTGGTGAGGATATGTTAAAGACAGTTTCACAAGCTGTCTGGGATATGTCGCGCACGCCCAATGGCGTTTCGATTCCGCCGTTTATGCAGTGTTTGCCAGAAGCCTCACGCCGCCTGAGTAGCAGTGAGCAGATGAAAAGGTTTATCGGCATTATTTTCGAGATGATGCATGCAACCACGGGTTCAATTCACGGCCATCACACTACTTTTCCAAGTCCGGGTTTACCTGATCTTCTCAATCAAGTTCCCTATCTGCTAAGCCAGCTTTCACTGGATGGTTTGAAAAACTGGATTGACTATGGTGTGCGAAATTATAACGATCACCCGGAACGTCAAAAAGATTATTTCACCATACAGTCTGCAGATAGCAAAGCAATGTTGCAGCGTGAGCGTCATGGCACCCTGTATATGGACCATGAACGACAGCTCGATTTATATATGCGCAGTATGTGGGAACTGCACGAATATTTAGTGCCTTACTCTATGGGTTTTGATGAGCTACGCAAACCGCAACCCTATTATGATAATTTTGGTATGCGTATACCGGATGTGTTTGATGAGCGAAATGGTGTGTCTGGTATTGATCGCTATCGGATTGTGCTGGCGCATATGGCGGGTCATAAGCGTTGGTCGGAAAAACAGATTGCCGATAATCTTTCACCATTCCAGCGCATTGCGGTGGAATTATTAGAAGATTCACGCATTGAAGCTTTAACACTTAGGGAATACCCGGGGCTTAAAAAATATTTACTCGCACTACATCCAGTGCCTGTTGAAGGCTCATGCGATAATGAGCATGAATCCTGCGTGCGTCATCGTTTGGCGATGTTGTCGCGTGCCATACTCGATGAAAATCACGGCTATAAAAATCCACTGATACTTGATTGCGTAGAAAAGTTTCACGCAGCCATAAAAGACGGTGAATCAAGCACCAAAGACATGCTCAGTATCGCGATTACCTTTACCGCAAAAACGCGTAAACAAACAGACCAGCTGCCAAAAATTCGGTTTGAAAATACCGAAGTGGATTACCGCGATGACAATCGTCACCTGTGGGTTTTCATTGAAGAAAATGATGAGGCCGAAGATATACAGGCCAAGCCACAAAATGCAGATATGGACGAGCCGGAAGGTTTACCTCCACGCCATTATCAAGAGTGGGATTACAGCACAAATAGTTACAAGCCAGATTGGGTAACATTGTATGAGTCACTGCATCCTCCGGGTAATGCAGCGGATATTGATAAGATTTTAGAAAAACATTCTGCGCTGGCAAATTATTTAAAACGTATATTGGATTTATTAAAACCCCAGCATTATGTGCGTCAACGCTATCAGGAAGAGGGTAGTGAGCTTGATTTAGATGTGGCCATTCGTTCATTGATCGATTTTAAAAGTGGCTCACAACCCGACCCACGCATAAATATGAGCCATAAACATGATGGGCGTGATTTCGCCGTTATGTTGTTAATGGATTTATCCGCATCGCTGAATGATGTCCCCGATGGTTGCACACAAAGTATTTTAGAATTAAGCCGTGAAGCAACAACATTGCTAGGCTGGTCAATTGAGCAGCTAGGCGATAAGTTTGCCATTGCGGGTTTTCATTCAGATACACGTCATAATGTGCGTTATCACCATTTAAAGGGTTTTAGTGAACACTGGGATGATGAAGTAAAGGCAAGATTAGCCGCAATAGAGCCCGGTTACTCTACGCGTATGGGTGCGGCGGTGCGCCATGCATCGCATTATTTGCAAGGGCAAACTGCGGAGAAAAAATTATTGTTAATTTTAACCGATGGTGAGCCGGCAGATATCGATGTTAGTGACGACAAACTATTAATAGAGGACACACGTAAAGCGGTTGAAGAATTATCTGCAAAAGGTATTTATACGCATTGTATAAGCCTTGATAAAAAAGCAGATGATTATATTGAAGATATATTTGGTAGTGGTGGTTATACGGTTATTGATAATGTCGAAAAATTGCCAGAAAAATTACCACTATTATTTGCTGCGCTTACATCTTAGAGAATCCTATGAAAAATACGCTAAAAGCCAGTGTTATATTTTGTTTTAAGGGTGAGTCACATGAGCCCTCAATTACGCTTGAGTTAGATGAGTATTTAGCGATCAATGCGAGCATTCCAGATTTGTACCCGATGATTGCGCAAGCCAATAATCATGATTTGTATTCTTATGAATATGAAATGATGCAGGCAGAAGAAATTGTATTTAGTGATGCAGAAGGACTGGTTGCGGATTATGTTACAGATGGCAGGTTTGATATAGAGGGATTTCAGGCAGCATGGAAGGAAAAACGATTATTGAATCAATTACAGGAAATTGCGCAACGCATACTCTCAGTGAAAGATATTCATCAGCAGCCGGATCTTAAGCAGGCCTTAATGGAAAGCTATCACTTAGGTAAAGGTAAAAAATAACATCCTTGTGTCAGTCCATGTCTGGCCATGTGGAGCTAGATAGATTCAGATAATTAGTTACTGCCCCGTGCTTTAAATGTTAGTTAACAGCCAAAATTCTGTGTTTTATAAAAATAAAAAACTGTTATAGTGCATGCGTGATTCTTCAAAAAATATATAAAAAATAGGAATATAGCATGGCCAATAAAAACGAAATGAGCTGGCTGGGTATAGGTATCAGATTTTTTATTGCACTTATTTTAGTGTTCGCCAGTTATAACCCCAGCGGTTATTCCTTCTTTGACTGGGTGTTACAAGCCGCTTCTGAAAACATCGCTGTTAAAATTTTTCTTGGTGTAGTTCTTGTTATTGGCTGGGCTATTTATATCCGCGCCACACGACGTTCATTAGGCATGATTGGTGTTGTGCTCGCGATTGCATTTTTTGGTGCGCTACTCTGGGTGCTCATTGATTTAAATATAGTACCCGCAAATACAGTAACCGCGGTTACTTATATCATACTCTTTGTGATGGGTTGTCTGCTCGCTACCGGTATGTGCTGGTCACATCTTCGTCGCCGTATGACGGGGCAGATTGATGTTGATGAAATAGAAGGTTAATTTTATAGCGCGCTGTATTATGTATCAGTAAGTTACGTAATACAGCGCGCGGTGCAGACAAATGGAGTTGGCCGATAAGTTAAAAACTATTTTTCTTAAGGCTTGGCAGTTAACCAGTAATATCGATAAGGTGGAATAACCAGCTGATCCTTAAATAAGGCCGGTGATTCACCTGTTGCCAGATCCCTTAACTGACCTAATGCAAAGAAATCACGATTGCCTAGCTCGGAAAGACTTAACATTTGCGGCTTATCATCAAAGTTGCCAACGACTAATACGGATTCATATTGGCGGTTAAAATGATTGCGTATAAAAACAAATAAATGTTCGTTGCCAGTATCAATTAGTTCTCTGTTATTAAAGTCGGCAAATGCAGAGGTAGATTTTCTCACCGCGATCATGTGCTTTAAACCGTCGAACAGCTTCTGTTCTACACTTCCGTGTTGCTTGCGCAAATCTGCTTTGTCCCAGTTTATTTGTGGTCTGTGTAACCATCGGTTGTCATTCGCCTTATCTTCATCCTGAATGAATGAGACATCATTTACAGTACCAATTTCATCACCGTAATAGAGCAGGGGAATACCTCCAAATGACATAATCATGCTATGCAGTAACAGAGTGAGTTTAATGCTCTTATCAAGTAATTCATCATCTTTGGTTTCAAGTGCATATTCCAGCCCAACCAGTGAAGCAAGCGAACCTGAAATACGCGCATCTCCGGTTTTATTATTTTGTGCAAAAGGCTGGCCACGAGACACAGATGTCTCGAATACGCCGGTGTAATAATCAATAAGAAATTTGCGATGTGCATGCGGTTCATAGCCCACCTTAATAATATCTGCGTCATCAAAGCCAAGGCCAATATCATCATGACAGCGAATGTAATTAAGCCATGTCGCTCCATCGAGTTTATGCGGAACGCTTTTAATACCCTGACTGAGCAGATTGGTATTCTTGGTGGCAACCGCATCCCAGAGTAATGCCATGAAGCTAGCGTTGTAGGCAATTTCACATTCCTTAGCAATCACCGCATCTTCACCAAAGTATTTGGTAATTTCTACAGGGGCAACAATGGCTTCAGCAATAAACAGCACGCCGGGTGCCGTTACCTGGCAACAGTCTTTCATTAATTGTAAAATGAGATGTGCTTCTCTTTCGTTCTGACAGGTCGTGCCAATTTTTTTCCACAGAAAAGCAACCGCATCCAGGCGAACAATATCCGCCCCCATATTTGCCCAGAACAAAATAATATCAACCATCTCAATAAAAACCGCCGGGTTACTGTAATTTAAATCCCACTGGTAATTATGAAATACAGTCATTACCCATTTGTTCATGGATTTATCAAATGTGAAATTTCCGGGTGCATTTATTGGAAATACTTCGGGCATGGTTTCTTCAAACATGTCCGGAATATCTCTGTCTGCAAAGGTGTAATAATAATCCTGATATTTTTGTTCACCCTGCTTGGCTTTTTTAGCCCACTCATGCTGATCAGATGTATGGTTAACGATCACATCAAGTGTTATCAGGATGTCCCGTTTACGCAGCTGTGATGTTAGTGCTGTCAGATCAGTCAGGTTGCCATAGCGCTTATTAATATCTCGAAAGTTGCTGACGGCATAGCCACCGTCGCTGGCGCCTTCAGGGCACTCCATCATGGGCATAATGTGCAGCATGTTGACCCCAAGCTCCTGAAAATATGCACAACGCTGTTGAAGTCCTTTTAAATCACCGGCAAATCCATCCGCGTACAAAGCCATGGCCACCCAGTTTTGATCAAGGAACCAGTTATGATTTGATTCACGTTCAATATCGAGTGCTTCAAGATCATCTGAGCGTTCTATATAGCGTGCTGCGAGTACCTCAACCAGCCTGACCATCTGTTCAAGGAAATCTTCCCGCTCACCATACAGCTGGGTAAACAGTGAGTGAATGGCATAAAAATTAGCACCCAGGCGCGTATAAAAGCGCAGTAAATTACGTTTACTAATTTCCGGTTTTAACTCGTCGAGTATCTGGTTTAATAGGGAATGTGAGACCTGTTCATACATACAAGGTTATCCAGTTCTTCAGGTAATATTTTCCAGTTAATATTTTCTAGGAAATATTCCATTCATTTATAAATTGTTGATAAAAGTTTTTTTCTTTAACCGTAGCGCCACGTTGTCCAACAATGGCAGAGGCAAAATTTTGTGCGCGTTGTAGTGTTATCTGTAAGGGCCAGTGATTAGTAAGCCCAAGAATCATCACCGAAGAAAAGGCATCGCCAGCGCCTACGGTGTCAACAACGTCAATTTCAATATTTGGCTTGACTGTGTATTGCTGCCCATTGGCTGTGATGATCTCTGCACCTGATTTTCCACTGGTTAGAATGACACCTTGCAGCGAATATTCATTAATGAATGCGGTTAAGTTATTTTCCTGGGGTTTATCCGCAGCATAAAGTAAATTGAATTCATCTACATTGAGCTTTACCCAGTCGGCCTGCTGCAGCAGTTCAAGTACAGCGGATTTATCCCACCAGGGAGGACGTAAGTTTACATCTACAAATACAGTTTCTGGTTTATCGTTTTTAAGCTGTTTAAGCGTCTGTCGAGAAAGCTCATTTCTAAGCGCCAGGCTACCGTGATATAGAAAGTTACAGGCGGATGAGAAATCTACCGGTGTTTCAATGGCATCGTAGGCGGCAGGTGCAATGATATCGTAGCTGGGTTCTCCATCCTCTAGTTCAACTATGACCTTGCCGGTAGGCAGCTTTTCATCCGTTTGTAATGCATCAATATTCATTCCCCAGTTGAGCATGGCTTTGCATATCTGGTTGCCTTCAGAGTCGTTGCCGACACGACTGATAAACAGGGGTGTCTGGGAAAATGCCTGCAGGTGCCAGGCGACATTGAAAGGCGCGCCACCCAATACTCGATTACCATCAGGGAATTCATCGAATAAAACCTCGCCAAAAATACAAAGTTGTTTACTCATAGTTATTTATCACCTGTCTCAAGCCCTATCCATTCCCGCGTTTGTGGATAGAAATGGGCAATGCCTTCCAGCATACCCGCACTGTAGTTACCGTTCATGCCTGCAAAATCACCCTGGGCAATGTAAAGCTGATCGGCCAAAGCATTTTCTCTGCTCAGTCGCAGGGCGAGTTCACGCACATTAGGCTGGCTGTTGGCAACCAGAACGGCAGGTATTGGACTCACCAGTACCTCAATATCATTGCCGCTGTCTCCACAGAAAACCGTATTACTGTAATCAAAGTGATGCAGTTTCATTAACGCCTGAATGGCATGCAATTTTGAGGCGCGTGCAGGCAATATATCGAGTAGTCCTACTCCTGCAGGTTCATCAATACTCCATATCAAGTTTACTTCTACACCGGTGTCTTCAAATCTTTGCCGAATCGAGGCATTTAATGCCTCGCGATTGACATGCAGTGGTACGTAGTAGCTTAATTTAAAATGATTCTGTTTGGATAGTTCCTGAGATCGCAGACCCTGCAGGCCACTGAGTATAGATTTAAGCTCTGTATGTGACTTACCTTTCCAGTCTATGGCGATACTGTCTTCCCAGGCAGATTGCCTTTGCCAGCCTGTAGATTCACCCACATGGTAAATAGTCGTTCCCACATCGCCGATGACAAAATCTGGTTTTGGCAAAAAATAGTTATTCATCGCTTTCTCAACCAGCTTGCGATGTCTACCGCTGACATAGGCCAAAGTAACCTCAGGCCTTTCCGCCAGCATTGTAAAATATTTACGTGCCATTGGGGATTCAGACTGCGTACCATTAGGGATGAGCGTGCGGTCGAGGTCTGTACAAATTAATAGCTTATCGAGCATCGGGTACCTTGCAAGTATCGAAAAAATTATAATGATCCAGTGCCTCCATGATTCCGGATGCATGAGGCTTGCCAGCAAAATAAATGCGGTCAACATCTACCAGTTGCGAGAGTTCTTCATGGTGACGGTTTTCAACCACCACCGCCAGTGTATTACCCCGCATCATGTCTTCATCGGCACCCGAGCCGCCAGCTACCAGGGTATTTTCAAGGGATATTTCGAGGCGCTGAGCAACATAGCGTAATGCCTGTCCCTTGGAGGCACGCGCTGGAATGACATCGAGAAATTGACCAAAAGACAAGGTGATATTGGCGGTAATTTCTTTTTCTCGGGTCAGAGTAATGATTTCATCCAGGCTGGGCGCCTTATCTGCATCGTAGTAATAAGAAACTTTAAACGGTGTCTGCTCAGATTTTTTTTGCAGCCTTAAGCCGGGTACTTCGGAAAGTAGCTTGTTAATTCTATCTGGCGTCCAGTTATGATTGATATGATCTGCCCAGTAATCATCTTCGGTGAGATTTTGGCCGTAATGTATTCTTGTGCCCAAACTACTGATTAATACATCTGGCCTGGGTATGCCATGTTTCTTCATAATGCTTAGGGCCGAATCAATTCTTCTGCCGGTAGCGATTCCAAAAGAAACGCATTTGCGATTTTCTCGAATGAGTGAAAGCAGTTTATCCAGTGCAACGGGGTTACCAAGCAAGTTCTGATCAAGATCGGTGAAAATAGCCCGGTCTCGATATCTTGCTGCCTTAGCAACAGGCCTCTGCTCTGGCGGAGTTTCATATTTACACTGTAATTTATTAACCTGGTCAAGATAGTTTTCTATATGCGCTGTCCATGAGTAATGCTCTCTCACGCCCTTAATGCCATTTTGTGATGCAGAACGCCAGTGTTTTGCATTAGACAGGTACCTCAGTAAGGCCTCAGTCATTTCATTTAGGTCGAGTGGGTCAATCAGTTCACCACATTCACAGTTGGCAATAATATCGACGGGGCCACCATTTTCGGTGGCAACAATAGGTAATCCACTGGCAGCGGCCTCCAGCAATGTTAATCCAAACGGTTCTGTTAAAGCCGGGTTTATAAATACACCTTTGCTCAAAGTGACCAGACGATAAATATCGGGCACTTCATCAGAGCCATGTGATTTAGGAATGGCGACGCGTCCATAAAGATCATAACTATCAATTAACAGGAGTATATTTTTAAAGACAGTCTGTGCGCCTTTATCGAGATCAGCTATATCATCTCGTGTGCCAGCGACTATTAATAAATTTGCCTTTTTCTGTAGTGCACTAGATTCGCCATAGGCCTCTATAAGGGCAAGAATATTTTTACGTTCATCGGGGCGTGATAAAGCCAGAATAAGCGGCTTTTCAGGTTCTTTCAGAAAATGATCCAGCTGCTGCTTGAATGCAATTTTTTCATTTTTCGCAGGTGGGTGAAACTGTTTAAGGTCTGTCCCGGGAGGAATAACGCTCATGCGCTGAGGATCATAGTAACTATAGAGCCCGTACTGCTCGTCAATTTCATTGCGCGTACTGGTAATGATAAGGTCGGCATTGGCTAGAATTTCTTCTTCTGCATCAATGCGCCGAGCAATATTGTATGTCTGCTCAATTTCTTCGCGTGACAAACCGCGCGCCAGCAGACGCTTACGCTTATCTCTGCCGAGGGAATGCCCGGTATGTACCAATGGCACACTTAACAGGTGAGATAGCCTGACACCAACATAACCAGCATCGGCATAATGGCTGTGGATGAGATCTGGCATATGCTTTTGTGCGTTGAGCCAGTTGTGCAAGTTATCCATAAAGCTGTCGAGATGATCCCACAACTGTTCTTTAGGAATGTACTCATCGGGTCCCGCGTCAATACGGATAATTCGGACTTTATCGGAAATTTGCTCAATAGCCTGTGCATATTCATTGCTGATAGCTGGGTCTGTAATGCGCCGGGTCACCAGATCTACCTGATCAATATCATCAAACAGGGCAAGGTTGCGCGCCAGATCAAGCACGTACTTGGTCTGTCCTCCAGTATCCGCATCGCATCCGAGCTCGAGGTCATGGCCGCGAATCAGTCCATGAATACTGATGAGTAATATATAGCGTTTTTTAGGATCTCTTTTCATTATTTTCGACTCAAGTTAACTATCGATTGTTGAAAGAAATTTTCTCCTCATCAAAAACCACGTAATCACACAATATTTCATGCTATTCAAATGATAAATGTGATTTCACAAATTAAGTTACAAGAGTAACATCTAATCAGTTTTACTTCAGCGGCTCTAATGTATAGCTATAAGAAAACGGGCAATGCACCTTCATGCTACTGGGCTTTGCAAGCGATCTATAAATTTTAATTACGCAGATACTCAATAAGCGTTTTTTCGCTTTGGGCATTGTCATCTATTGTTTTGCAATATGCCAGTTCAGAATTATCCAGCGGTTTATAATCCGCTAACTGCATCTCAAGCACACTTAAATCTGCATCTGATGCATCATTTTTTCGGCTATTAACCCGTCCACGTAAAACATCATGTGGAATATCAAAATTTAATATTATAAATTCACAGTTTTTTCTGGCCGCCAAATTACGAAACCGGTCACGTTTATTCTTATCAAGAAATGTAGCATCGACTATGACCGAATAAGCAGAATCTATAATAGTTACAGATAAAGCCTCGAGTCGCTCATATACCTTGTCCATATGATCTTCAGTGTATAAATCCATCACGTCACGGTTAGATTTGTTGAGGCTTGATGCAAATATCCGTTTTCTCTCAATATCACTCCTGATGCGTATCGCATGCATTGCTTGCATCGCTTTTAATGTGGTTGTGGTTTTACCCGATCCGGAAAGCCCATGCGTAATAATTAATTTTATTTTTTGCTTATGAATATATGTTCTGCATAGCTGCATATAACGGCGTAAATCTTCTGCGGTGTTTTTCTTTTCAATATCGGGCAGGTCATCTTGTAATAATCTAATAGCACTTACTTTTGCGCGTACCAATGCTCGATATATCAGATAATATGTGAAAACTTTTATGCCTGAATAATCACCTGTTTTTTCAAGGTATAAATTCAGAAAACGTTGTGACAATTGATACTCATTTCTGCACTGAAGATCCATTACCATGAATGCCACATCATTCATTACATCTATCCATCTTAGAAATGGATTGAATTCTATACAGTCAAATGCCACGGGTTTATTTTTTATCCACGCAAGATTGCGTAAATGCAGATCTCCATGGCATTCACGCACAAAGCCATGTTTTTTTCGCTTATTAAAAACAGGTTTTAATAAATCGAAGTTCTCACGTATCCATAAATCAACTTCATCAAGAATGTTCTGTGTATCTTCATCATCGATTGATTGACGAATGTTATCGATGTTTTCCTTAAGTGGCATCAATACCTGATGTGTATTTCCATAGCTGGAATTTTGATTTGCAATGTCTATAGAGTTATGAAAACCTGCAATCATATTAGCAACGGCATCTATTTTGTCAGGCGATAACTGCTTGTTTTGTAATACCTGATCCAGTTGATCTGCCTGTGCAAATTCATTAAGTTTGACCGCATATTCAATGGCATCGCCATGTTTGGAAAAATCAGGATTTTGAGGTGATCCATATATGGCTACAACACCTACATACAAACCGGGAGCTGTGCGACTATTTAATCTGAGTTCTTCTTCACAACATGTTTTTCGCTTCTCAAGACTAGAAAAATCAAGGAAGCCTAAATTAACGGGCTTTTTTATTTTATACACAAAGGTGCCGGTTAATATAACCCATGAGATATGCGTTTCGATAAGTTCAAATCGGCATACTGGATGATCATATAGCTCTACACACATCAATGATTTAATGAGTGAGTCATCAATTTTATTCGTCTTTCCCTCTGGTTTTTCCATAGATGAATCCATATTGATTAGCATAAATACACGGTAATAATTATCTTACTCTTATCGTATATTGCAGTCGATGCCGAATTTTCGCATAATTTTTATCGTTAAATAAAGCGTTACTCGGACGAAAGTTTTCGTGTGCTATTAAATTCTAATACGTAACCTGCATAGTAGCCCGCCTGTTATAAAAAATATTTGCGGAGTTAAAATAAGCTTTGTCAGTAACAAAATGTGTGACATACCGGAAGGTGGCTCACTGCCATAGAAAGGCCTGTTTTCTGATTGAGGTGGGGGTTGTGGAAAATAAAGCAATTACTATAGATTTTTGGCAGGAAAGTGCTTTTCAGTTTTATTAGTGTAATGAAGACAATTTCAAATATGTCTGATATGAGAAGGTAAAAACGAGTATCAGGTGTCTTTGCCCTGGCGAAGACTAGAAAGACTGTTTATATTTACTATGCCTGGCGCTTATTATTTCTCAAGATATTGCAGTTTATCCGCTACGCCATTCCACTCATCCGCATCGTCTGGTGGAGGTTTGATTTCGGTGATGACCGGCCATATTTTTGCGAGATCTGCATTGAGCTGAAGAAAGTTTCGTTGATCATCTGGCAGGTCATCATCGGCATAAATTGCATCGACTGGGCACTCAGGGACACATAGCTGACAATCAATGCATTCATCAGGATCAATCACCAGGAAATTAGGGCCTTCATGAAAGCAGTCGACCGGACATACATCTACACAGTCGGTGTACTTACACTTAATGCAGTTCTCCGTAACAACGAATGTCATTTTGCTCGGCCTTGATGAATAATGAAGTTGTATCAGTCTAATACGAATAATGAATTTTATAAACAAATCTAGTAATACTAGCTGGACTATGAATGAAGGGTTAGCAGGTTATGACGTTGATATGGCTGATTGTCAGAGTAATCCTCTACACGCTAATATCGGTTGAGTGAATTACACTTTCAGTTATTTAGTCTAGAATTAGATCACCCCCCAATTTTTAAGTAAATTATGCCAAATCAGCCGTCTAATCCCCCAAATAGCACTAAGTCAGCAGAGCTTGACTACCGTGAGCTGAATATACTGCAACAGTCAATATTCGATAGTGCAAATTGCAGCATAATTTCAACAGAAATCGATGGTACGATTCGCTCGTTCAATAATACGGCAAGCAAAATGCTGGGTTATACCGCAGAAGAGCTCATTGGCTGTGCCTCACCCGCTATTTTCCATGATCCAGAAGAGGTCCGTAGCAGGGCCTTAACGCTGTCTGTGGAGCTGGGTGAAGAGATTAAACCAGGATTCGAGGTGTTTGTCGCTAAAGTTCACCGTGGAATGATAGAAGAGCGTGAGTGGACGTATATCCATAAAGATGGCACGCGGATTCCTGTATTAATTTCTATTACTGCCTTGCGTGATGAAGCTGGCAAGATAAACGGTTTTTTAGGTGTTGGCTTCGATATTACAGAAAAGGCACTTATTAAACATGCATTAAGAGAAGAGGAAGCTCGCTATCGTGTTCTGTTCGAAAGCGCGGGTGATAGTATTTTTCTTATGCGAGATGATAAATTTGTCGATTGCAATCCAGCGACACTGAAAATCTTTAATTGTACTCGCGAACAGATTGTCAATCAGACACCGTATCGTTACTCACCGCAATATCAACCGGATGGTCGAGCGTCGCAGGAAAAGGCGCTGGAAAAAATTACAGCCGCAATGCAGGGTGAAATGCAGAGTTTTGAATGGCAGCATCTGCGTTACGATGGAAAGCCTTTTGATGCAGAAGTAACTCTGAATTTGATTGAATTAGAAGGCAAGCCCAATATCCTTGCGGTGGTGCGAGATATTAGTGAGCGTAAGTCAATAGAGCGTGAACTTGTTGACTCAAAAAAACAGCTGCTTCTACAAAATGAAAATCTGAAATTAATTAATCAGCTTTCAACTCGGCTACATGGTAATCACTCAATTGATGCCATTGTTAGCGATACACTCATTAGTCTGCTTGATGTCACTAAAACAACACATGTTGGTATTTATCTTGTCGATGAGGAAGAGGGTGTTCTCAGCCTGGCAGCCAGTCATGGATTTGATAATAAAACTGTACAGGAATTCATGACACTGCCATTAAAAGAAAGTTTGAGTGGCTATGCTCTGGATGTGGGCGAGACGGTTTACAGTGAAGATTTTTCCGCTGATGATCGACTTTATAAAAAAAAGAGAGGGATGTTAGTCGAGGGTGGAATTGTCTCGGGTATTATTGTGCCTCTGATCTACCAGAACAGAAAGTTGGGAACAATAAATATTTTATATAATGTACGACATGAATTTACGCCAAGAGAAAAAGAAGCACTTGATATTATAGGTAATACCGTATCTCAGTCATTAGCCAATGCATATCAGTTTAATGAACTTGAGCGCATGGCACATCATGATTCATTAACCGATTTATCTAACCGTAGTATTTTGCATCTGGTATTTAAGGATAAAATAAAAAATCCACACTACAGATCAGCATTGATGTTACTCGATCTGGATCGTTTCAAAGAAATAAATGACACATTGGGTCACCACACAGGTGATGAGTTGTTGAAAAAAATAGGTCCGCGATTGCAAAGTGTTTTCACGGATAAAAGTATATTGCTATGTCGGCTTGGTGGAGATGAGTTTACTATTTTGATCCATGATGTCGACGATATGCAAACAATACTTGAGTATGCGAATAGTGTACTGAGTGCATTGCGTAAACCTTTTTTGATTAATGCAATGCAGCTTGAAATCGATGTGAGTATTGGCATCGCACTATTTCCACAGGATGGTATAGATAGCCATGCTTTATTACGTTCTGCTGATGTGGCGATGTATGATGCAAAAAACAGAGGCGGTGGCATAAGCGTTTATGATCGCGCTGAAGATAAGAATACGCCGGAACGACTGGCACTAATTGCCGACTTGAATGGTGCAATTCGAGATGGTCAATTAGAAATGCATTATCAACCTAAAATTAATCTGCAGAATGGAAAAGTCACTGGATGTGAAGCCCTGGTCAGGTGGCAACATCCGCAGATGGGATTGTTGTATCCGGATAAATTTATTCCCCTGGCAGAAATGAGTGACTCCATTCATCATTTAACAGGGGCTGTGTTACTTCTTGCACTAGAGCAACAGCAGAAATGGTATCAGGCAGGTCATCAATTATCTGTGGCCGTTAACCTGTCTGCGCGTAATCTGATTGATGATCGTTGTGTCGATATTATTCGTGAACTGCTGGAAGAATACAATGTGCAGCCAGGCATGCTGGAACTGGAAATTACAGAAACTGCATTAATGCAGGATCCTGAGCTGGCGATTAATTTGCTCAATAAAATTCATAAGCTGGGTGTCAAACTGTCGATTGATGATTTTGGTACCGGTTACTCCTCCTTATCTTATCTGCGCCGCATGCCAATTAGTGCTTTAAAAATTGATCGTGAGTTTGTAAAAGATATGCTGTTAAACGATCACGATTCAATAATAGTTAGCTCAACTATATTACTGGCTCATAACCTCAAGTTAGACGTGATCGCCGAAGGCGTAGAAGATGAAGGCACACAGAACGCTTTGCAGCAAATGGGTTGTGATATGTCACAGGGCTATTTCATTAGCAAGCCGAAACCATGGCGTGAGATTGAAGAATGGTTGCAGCCAAGGGCTTGACGCTTAGTTGTGACTGTATGAGATGTTCTGCTTACTTGCGTAGAAAAATAAATCACCTTGAGATGGCGCGACGCTAACTACAAGTGGCCAGCGACTATCTTAAATTGCATGACTCTAGTGTTAGCCAAATCGGCAAGATCAAAAATAAACCACGTATTTTTTGAGCCAATATTTTTGCTTTATGCACGGTATACAAGGTTCAATAGGCTTGGCTCCTTTGCGGCGAATAATGGCATGTAAAATATTGCGCTCTCTTTATGTAAACATTTCGATTAAAATGCCTTGCCCCAGACAAAAGTTTAGCAATTGGTACTGTTATGCCAATTTGTTTCTAATTGAATTTTATAAAAGATAATTATTACCTTGGATGCACCGCAAACTATATCCTCAATCTTTATAATCGGGCTGCTCAGCAGCCTGCATTGTTTGGCTATGTGCGGAGGCATTATGGGGGCCTTGAGCCTTAGCTTACCGGCAGATGTACGTGAAAACCGCGTACGGATCGGCCTGTTTGTAGCCGCCTATAATATAGGCCGGCTTAGCAGTTATATGATCGCAGGCGCATTGGCTGGTGCCTTTGGGGTAGAAATACTTGAGTGGCTAGGCCTTAATGATGACAGCGCGCACGCTATATTGCGCATATTTAGCGTAGCGTTTGTAGTTTTAATTGGTTTGTATTTAGGTGGCTGGTTTCCACAGCTGATTAAAGTTGAAAAGCTAGGCCAACCGGTGTGGAAAGTAATAGAGCCAGTCGCACGTCGTTTGATGCCGATCAAAACTCCGTATCAGGCGCTAATGTACGGTATGTTATGGGGTTGGTTACCCTGTGGTTTGGTGTACGTTATATTACTGATGACGGTAACCTCGGGTTCAGCGGTTCAGGGGGCCTTAATGATGGGGGCCTTTGGTCTAGGCACCATGCCTGCAATGTTATCTGCGGGTATTATGCTGGGTTGGGCTAGAAAGCTCGGGCAATCCACACGCGCCCGGCAAATAATCGCTGCTATATTAATTGTAACCGCGATAGCCAGTTTATTTTTTGGTGTGGGTGATGCAGGGCATCAGCACCATTATTAAGTTTAATTAGATAAATTTAGTTACAAGAGTGTAGGAATTATTATGAGTCACTTTGCACAGCTCATTGGTCAATCTGCGGTTTTACAGCAGGTGTTGAATACCGCGGGCATTATTGCGAATACCGATGTCACTGTACTGATTGAAGGCGATACTGGTACGGGAAAAGAGCTACTCGCACAGGCGCTGCACAAATCCAGCCCTCGTCACCAACGTGATTTTGTTGCAGTAAATTGTGCAGCATTACCCGAGGCATTGGCTGAGTCACAATTATTTGGTCATAAAAAAGGTGCGTTTACCGGCGCAGATAACGACCAACTCGGTTTTGTACAGCAGGCCGAAGCGGGCACTTTGTTTTTGGATGAAGTCGGTGAATTATCTTTAGCAATACAGGCAAAGTTATTACGTTTTATTGAATACGGTGAATGCCAGCGTCTGGGCGATAGCCAGCCTACAAAATCGAATGTAAGAATTGTTGCGGCGACGAATCGTGATTTACAATCACAAGTGAGCAAGGGCGAATTCCGCGAAGACCTTTATTACAGATTAAAAGTCGTGCCCTTAGAGCTCCCGTCATTGCAACAACGTGTAGACGATGTACCGGTACTGATAAAGCACTTTGTAAATAGCCTGGCTCAACAACATGGCATTTCCGTGCCGTCTGTAAGTAAGGCAGCCATTAAACAGCTACAGCAATATAACTGGCCTGGTAATGTGCGTGAGTTACGCAACCTTTGTGAATCGCTTGTTGTTTTGTTGCAAGGTAAAAACATTGAAGCGAGTAATTTACCATCACACATTAATTCAAAATTTACCGAGACATCAGGCTTTAAGCTTCCAGTCAGTGGCATAAAAATGGATGAGCTGGAAGTCGATTTATTAAATCAGGCATTGCAGGCATCCGCAGGTAATAAGTCTCGCGCGGCGAGAATGCTGGGTATTACACGAGATGTGTTTTTGTATCGTTTGAAAAAATATTCTATTGCTTGAGTTTAATTTGCTGTTTTATAAAAAGTTGACGTAGCGTAGAGATGCAGCGTTTTTTTAGTAAAAT
>Ga0316206_1000445_pt1 | contig 56752 bp, 64 predicted proteins | sample 6monthpyrite_MG_FD_204942 | JGI IMG/M metagenome (GOLD analysis project Ga0316206, IMG submission 204942) | Microbial mat bacterial communities from mineral coupon in-situ incubated in ocean water Damariscotta River, Maine, United States -... | ecosystem: Environmental > Aquatic > Marine >...
TTCCTGTTTTTGAAGTATGGGATGATCATGGTAATAATGTCTTTGATCAATTTTTTGAAATCAGAGATTGTAAGATTGTTTTGATTAAACCAGTCATGCCTTCTATGTTTACAAAAAATATAGAGGTCATTCGTCAGGATTGTTTGTGTTATCTGATGGAGCGAATGGACTAATTATTACAAATAGCTGTCACAATAATAAAGAATTCTGATAAAGTCTGATTAATTAATCCAGTCACACAATGCGAAATAAATGATTCCAGAAATTACCCTGACAACACCTGCACTGCTTTTTCCTGCTATTTCATTATTGCTGGTAGCATACACAAATCGATTCAACGTTATTACAACGCGGATCCGCTCAATGAGTGCTGCTTATAAGTCAGTACCTGATGATGTATTAATGGCTCAGATTCAGAGTTTACGAAGTCGTGTTTACATTATTCGAAATATGCAGGGCTATGGGATAGGTGGCCTCTTTGTCTGTGTTTTGTGTATGTTCGCTTTGTTTGCAGGTGAGCTCGTACTGGGTAAGACTTTGTTTGCGATCAGTCTGTTAATGATGTTGTTATCACTTGGCTATTCACTTTACGAGGTACTGGTTTCAGTCAATGCTTTGAACCTTGAGTTAAACGAGCTGGAAAATAAGGATTAGAATGGCAGTTAATGGACTTTGATAAAGATAGCTTTAGATTAATTGTCTATTCATCGATCATTTTAGTCGTCTTGGCGGTGGGAGTGTTTGCCTGGCTTAAGGGTAAATAGAGTGATGTATTGTTATTTCATAATAAAAAAGTTGCTTAATTAACAAAACAGTCCATTGAGGCAGATTAATTATAGGGATGTGACATGGCTTACGATGAAGGCGTCGCTCAGCGAGTTAGAGAAATAATGGCCGGTATTTCTGTTGTTACAGAAAAGAAAATGTTTGGCGGAATAGCCTTTATGGTTGATGGCAATATGTGTGTTGGTATTGTAAAAGATCAGCTTATGCTTCGGGTTGGCCCCGACCAGTACGACGTGCTCCTTAAAAAAGACTTTGTTTTGAAAATGGATTTTACCGGAAAACCCATGCGTGGATTTATATATATTCAGCCAGAAGGTTTTACCGAGGATAAAGAGTTGCAGCAATGGATTGATATAGCGTTATCATTCGTTAATACACTACCACCAAAATAAGCATAATAAATATTTTAGAATAGTGAGAGTGAAAATGTTTGTTGTTATTTTTAAAGCAGAAGAAAAAGAGTTTAATCAGGCATATTATAAAACTGCTGGCAGAATGCGTGACTTAGCTATCAATCAATATGCTTGTCAGGGAATCGATTCAGTATTTGAGGATGGTAAAGAGATCACACTCTCTTACTGGCTCTCTGAGAAAGATATACAGGACTGGAAAAATAATGCAGAGCACCTTCTGGCTCAGAAGAAAGGTGCTGAAGAGTGGTATAGTCATTTCAGTGTTGAAATAGCAGAGATTAAACGGGAATATCATTCAGATTGATATTTGTCTCAATTTTATTCACATTTCCTGTGGTTTTCTTCAATATATTAAAAAATATTATTTCATAACGGTTGAATTTTTCTTATAGCTAAATGTCATAAAATATAATTTTAAAAATTTAGAGGTAATGATGAAAAAAGCTGGCCTTATTTTATGTGTATTCTTTTCGTTTTTTAGCAATTCATTGCTGGTTCATGCCGATTCATACAGCAAAAGTTTTTTTAAAGCCATTCGGTCTGCAGATATAAAGTCTGTGCAGAAGGCGATTGATGAAGGGCAAAATATAAATCAAAAAGATTATAAGGGTACAACTCCATTAATGCGTGCTGCTTCATTTGGCCATTCGGAGATTGTAAAGTTGTTGCTGAGTAAGGGAGCGAAGGTAAATAGTCGTGATAATGACGGTGATTCTCCACTTAAACATGCCGCCTGGAGCGATAAGGTCGAGATCATAGATCTACTAGTAGCAAAGGGTGCAAAACTTGAGGCAAAGAATAAGTTGGGTACAACACCGATATGGTCTGCTGTTATTACAGGTAGAGTACCTATGGTGAAGCGTTTAATAGAACATGGAGCAAACCCGAATACACCCAATCAATATGGTATGTCTGCCATTCGTTTCGCCAGATCTCGTGATGAATGGGAATTAGTGAAGTTTTTACAAAGTAAAGATGCAAAAGACTTTTAATCCATAACTATGCTTTTTATTCTGATTAGAACGGAATGGATTTCTCTGATGTTTTGTGACTTTTGATACATGTGTAAAGAGTGATCACTATCACAAATAAATCTTGTTTTATTCTGTAGTATTCGTAACACAAATCATGAAGAAATATAAAAATACTCTGGATCGAGTAAAGTTCAGGATATAAAAATAAAATTAATCAGGAGTTAATACATTGAAAAAAACATTAATTGGCTTAGTAGTATCATCAGCGTGTATTTTTGCAGGCACCGTTTCAGCAGATGAAGATTATAAACATGGGGTTCCGTTTCATAGTGAGTCAGATGATGCTGTTGGTATTCAATCGATTACAGATGATAGTAATGGTACTTTAATAATCACTTTAACTGATGGTAGTAGTACGGCGCATCAGATCCCTGTTAACAAAACCTATAACTACAGAGATTATTCTTCATCGGCGGTATCTAAAGTATTTGCAGTGAGTGGCTCAGCTGTAAATGGTAGTGTTCTGGGTAATCTGATTTATGATACCGAAGTACGTCATTATGATCGCAGTATTCCTGGTCAAACCAGTTACAGTCGTGATCGTAAGCAAGGTGGTGAAAATGGTGTCGGCGTTAATTATTCCGTCATTACTCTAGATACAACAGGTAACGAACTTCTGTTAACTAAATTAGAGCGATTTAATAACGCAGGTACAGTATTAAAAGAAACCCGAACTATGACACCGGGCGTTACCTTCAGAACAGAAAATATGGAAATTGGTAAAGGCTTTGGGTCTTATTCGAGTTTAAATTCAAGCAAAGCAGGTGACTCAAGTGTTATTCAGTCGGTAACTCTGCTTGGCCTGGAAGATGTTACTGTTCCAGCCGGTTCGTACGCGGCCTGCCTGAAAATACTTCGTCACAGAAATTCATCGAGACTTGGTGGTATCTATGACCGAATCAACTGGTTCTGTCCAAATGGTGTTGGTTTAGCCAAGCAAGTAACAATGACGTCGACCACTGCCACCACAGTTACTGAATTAAAGACGATTACACCGTAACTTAATAACGACAAAAAATAATAAAAAAGGCCTGATTTTCAGGTCTTTTTTATTTGCAGATAAAAAATAATAATAAAGAAAGCCTGTTTTATTAGCTTAATCTGATATTAATAAAATTTAGTCTAAGACAAACATAATTAATCTATTGCTTTGTGGAGCTATAAAAGTACAAAATGCCCGATCAGGTTTAATAAAACAATGATTGGCCGGTATAGCCGGTAAAAATAATAAACGAGGAGTTTAAAATGCGTTTGATCTTATTAGGGGCACCAGGTGCCGGTAAAGGTACTGTTGCGAAATTACTGACTGCAATGGATGGTTCTGTTCAGATTTCTACTGGCGATATTCTGCGAGCTGCAGTAGCAGCGGGTACTGAGCTGGGTAAAAAAGCTGAGGCAGCTATGAAAGCAGGTGATCTGGTATCTGATGATTTAATCATGGGTATTATGGGTGAGCGCCTGAAAGAAGATGATTGTAAGAACGGTTATCTGCTGGATGGTTTTCCACGCACTATTCCTCAGGCAGAAGCATTAAAGGTATTAATGGAAAAGATCGGTGAGAAACTGGACTTTGTGGTTAATATTGATGTGCCAAGAGATGTTATTTTAGATCGTTTAACAACTCGTCGTACTTGTACTGATTGTGGTGCAATCTATAACGTTAAATCTAATCCGCCAAAAGAAGAAGGTAAATGCGATTCTTGTGGTGGTCCGGTTGTTCAACGTGATGATGAAACTGAAGAAGCTATTAGTAATCGTCTTGATGTTTATAACGAAAAAACAGCACCGCTGGCAGGCTTTTATGAAAACGAAGGCATGTTACTTACAGTAAGTGCAACGTCTAGTGATGCAGTTATTGATGCAATTAAAGCAAGACTTGGTTAAGTGTTGCTGATGGTACTGATAGTATGGCTATTCACTGGCACTATTATCAGTACTTACTTTTGAATCATTAAACAATGAGCTTCTGATAACGGAATATCGGGTCAGAAGCCCCATTGTTTTTTGATTTATATACTTCTCTTCATAAATTCCAAATCTGTTCTGGAAGTCCTTCACTGCCGTGGCAGTTTCGGTATCAAACTCACCATTTTCGGTAATATTTGCATAGCCCAAAACTGTCAGGTGTTTCTGTGCCAGTTGTATTCTGGCGGGGCTGCTAATGACAGCGCTATTCTTTGTTTGTTTAGAAAATAAAGTGTGATAAATCTGATGAGTATTAAAAAATATCGACCAGCGATTTTCTGTGCTTAACGCTTTTGGGGCTAATAGTGCAATTAATATTAATGTGACAGAAATTAAAGCAGGCAGTTTCTCTAAAGTTGGTAAAGTGTTATTTTGTGCTAATTTTTTTCGTTTACGTTTTGTGAGACTGGTACTGCTGTAGTAACCAGCGAGAAACACAGTCAGGCCATGAATACCGAATAAAATAGCCGTGTCGGTAACAGGTTTAAGTTTTAGACCAAAATAGAACGCAGATAATAGTCCAGCTGAGGTAAACGCTACCCATGTAATCAGGTTGTATTTCGCGGTTAACGTTGTTTTAAATTTTTTAATCTTTTCAATAATTTTCTGTGCAGATGCTGGACTTAAAAGGTTGTGTGAGTATTTATGTAGCAGAGTTTTGAGCTGATCATCAGTGTAGTTTGTGCTCTCAGAAGTTAATATATGAGTTAATGCAGGCATTGACTGAAGTTTTGTATATTTACTAACGCTGCCAAAACGGGGGTGTTTACCTATAATTTCATCAATCGCAGGTAATAAAGTATCATCAAGTATATGTGTTTTATTGATGCATATATTCTGCTTGCCAAAACCAAGGATTGTTTGATTTTTTTCCTTAACTTTCAGCTTTAACAGGGTTGCATTAGTTTTGCTCTGGTATATAACTTTACAGTGCTTTTCATCTACATCTTCCAGCTGAGTCACCGTCGGTGATAAGTAGCTTTTAATCAGGTTTTTATGTGAGTGACGAGTGATGAAGTTTTCCAGTAGTTGTTTAACTGATTTGTCTTCGGTCTCTACAATATCTTTCCCCATTCTTGTTGCATCAACATGAACCTGGTAGAGCTGTGTAAGTTCGCCGTTACCAGCACAGGTAGAACACTCAATGCTGCCTCTTCCCTTACACTGAGGGCAAATATTGTCTGATGAAACATTACCTGAGGTGCCGAGAAAGTCTTCTTTTTTTGTAGTGGCCTTACGGGTTCCTTTTCCCTTACATCGGGGGCAAACAAACTGACCGCTGTTGCATTGTTGTGAACAATTGAGTATTAAAGCATGTGATTTGCCGCCGTTTAGCTTAACTGAACTGTGTTTAAAAAAATGCTCAGGATCTTCATTGATATTATTTATCAGTTCAATCTTTCCCAGCGAGTTTTTTATAATATGCTGGCCTTGTTTTTTTGCAGCAGCTTGTGCTTCAGCTGCTGAGTCATGCAATACCGTGTTTTTTGTTTGTTTACCGGGGATAGTTTTTGATTTTAGTGAGACCTGAATAGCCCAGGTGAAATGACTGGTAACGGTAACATTTGAGCTTACTGCGCTTTCAGCTGTTATATCTGATAAAGAAACACCATTACCATCTATTTCGGCAGCTGTTTGTTCACAAAGTGCCTGAGCAGTTTTATCAGGTTCAAAAAAATAAGTAATTGATTTTATTGTATGGCTCATTTCTTATATTGTATTGTTCGTTCGAAAAAAACGTAATTTATTATAGATGATAGCTATATTAATGTATCAATTATATTGAAGGCAAAAAAAAGCCCCGCAAGGCGGGGCTTTTTCATAAAAGCAGTTTAACTGATTAAACGGCTTCCAGTTTTCTCATACTTGCAGGTAATAGTTTCATATCAACCAGAGCAGTAATCAATGATTTTATGAAGGTTGCTTCTTCTTCATAAACCATTTTGTAGAACTGGATCTTCATGGTTAATGCACTACCAAAAACGATTGATACAAATACCATCATTGAACCAACAGCCAGAGTAGAAAAACCTGTGATGCCCTGTCCGATTGTGCAACCCATTCCCAGTACACCACCAATACCCATCAGAACAGCACCGATCATGTGTGTGAAGAAGTCTTTCAGGTCATTGAACCATTCTATACGGAATGATTTAGTCAGTAGTGAAAATACCAGTGAACCCGCAATAACACCTAACAGAGCCATAACACCAAAGCTAATCAGTAATGTGTTAGTCGGACTCATCGCCCAGGCAAATGTATCACCCATTGGGTTAATAAAGGTATATGACTGCGTCATAACGCCCACAGGCACCTCATCCATAAAGTCTACAGCTTCTTTCCATTCATCACCCATGCTGCCACCAGTAACGGCCCAGGCCAATACAATGATAATACCGATAATGATACCGCTAACCACGTTGTCGCTATTGCTACGGAAGTCTGCTGAGCGGAAGATGAAGAACAGCATAATGGCACCAATAAGAATACCGATCGCAGTTCGTATCGATGAGACATCAGCCATACCAGCCAGGCCGCCGATAATGCCGCCAAGATCCTGGCTATTTACGCCAATAGCTGTTTTAAGGTTAATGGTAGTTGCAGAAACCCATGGGTGGAACAGGACGGCGTAGAAATCAGTCTTGGTCATTAGGTATGCGAAGAAACCAGCCACAATCAATACAAAGATAGATTTGACGTTACCGCCACCGATACGAACCAGTGTTTTGTTTCCGCAGCCACTGGCAAATGTCATGCCTATGCCAAACAGAATGCCGCCGACGATATAACGTAACCATGAGAACTGTTCACTACGGTACGGAGGCAGAGAAGGGTCTATAGAGGCATAGCCCATGATACCTTCAATTAAGGTAACACCCAGCAGTGCAACGGCAATGGCTAAGAACCATGCTTTAAGGCGATTGGTATCGCCCATATTGACCAGATCAGAAACCGCACCCATGGTGCAGAAGTTTGTTTTGTTAGCAACCGCACCAAGTACGAAAGCCAGAGCGAATGACCAGATCAGAATCTGGGTGGTAATTTCGAGTTCCATAACCCTTCCCGTTGTATTACTACGTTAAGTATTCAGTTAAAAAAAACCATGCTAAAAGTAAGCCGGTTATTAGTCCCGCTCCGTGGTGCTAATATAATTAGATCGGCGATTTTACCTTTTTTAGCAAAGTACTTGAAAGGGGCTAAGCTAAAAAAAGCCAAAAAAATGACTAAAAAGATAGGTTTTTCTTTATATTAGAATATTTCTTTATTGTAATTTACTTAAAGGCTTAAGTTTAAGATTTCCCTTTTTCTTATCTTCTAAGGGTTTTCCCTTATAGGTTTCAAAGGCGTTTAAAAGTTCTGAAGCATTCCAGTCAATTGCAGTTTCTGCGTATAAAACTTGATTTAGTCTTTCTATTTGATGCATTAATGCACCATCTGTTTTTGAAACAATATCTCCGAGGGTATTAATCTGCTCATCTGGCCATTCTTGTCTGGCCCATTCGATGAGCAAACTTTTACAAAGGTCACGGTTGTGTTGATGGCATGCACTGGCAAACTTTTTAGCAATATTTTTTGTAGACGGCTTTGATTCAGGTTTACTTGTTTGCAAGGGGGGGCGTTTTTTATTTGAACGTAACAGGAAAAATAAAGTAATCATCCATGCCGATAAAAACAAAATGCTTAAATAAAACCAGAGTGAAGTTGTTGTGCTTTCTGAATGTTCTGCGCTACTTAACTGAGTTAGTGGTACTGCCTGCTGTTCTACTGACGTCAGAGGTGACTGAATTGCAGTTGCACTGGCTTCAACGCTGATCGTTTTTGCTTTAATTCGTGCAAATTCGATTTTCCCTTTTTTTGTGTTCCACCAGGGCAGGTTTATTTCAGGTAATGTGATTTTCCCAGATTTTGTTGGAATGTAGGCAATTTTTTCCTGACGGATTCCAGTGATCCCGTTTTGATCTTTCTGATTGTTGAAGGTAGGTTGATCAGGATAAAGTTTAATATTGTCAATCGACTGGCTGCCAAGTTCCGGAAGTTGTGAAGCCGTTAAACCGCTTGCGATAATTGATAATGTTCTGGTGACCGGTTCACCAACTTTAAATGTTGGATTGTCTGGCCATTCGTCTACCAGTTTAAGAGAGGCAGAAGGTAGCCAGTTTTTATTTTTAAAATTGTCCGGAATCGGTTTTACATCAATATCAATTTGAGAAGACACAATTCGTTTGGTTGTGTTATTAAACGGTGTGATGTCGAAGAATGAGCGGCGCTGTGAAACCAGCTGGCCATTGAACTCAAGAGGTTTAATACTCAGTTGTCCGCTCTGTTGAGGAAAAATGGCATACTTCCTTTCTATAACAAGATAACGGACGCCATTACGTGTAATTTGGAAGCGTTTGTCATCGCCCAGTTTTTCGACAATGGCATCAGCATCACTGAGTTCTGGTTCTGTCAGGCTGGCATTTTGTATATCGACAGAACGAAACAATTTGACGGTATAAATTAACTGTGACTGAACGTAAGTTGATTTATGATCTACTTCCACTTCAAGAAAAAGACTTTTATCGGTACCTGATTGTGCTGTGCTTGAACGTCCGATTTTTAATGTTAAGGCTTTAGTTTTGTCTTTTCCGAATTCGATGGGTGGAATGGCATAGGTTCCTGCCTGTTTAGCTAGTAGTACAACCGTCCAGACTGTTTTTCGGCTGAAGTTACCATTTACAATAGTCATGTTGCTGCTTTGGCTTTTATTAAGTACATCAAAATAAACACCAAGCGGAGAAAAGTCCGGATCCCCATCAACAGATCCATCGGCTTCAAACACAAGATTAAACGACTCATTAGTATTGATGTTTTGTCGGTCTACAAACACGCTTATATCAGCGGCACTGACTGATGTACTGCTTAAGCTAAAAACAATGAATAATAAAAAAATGTAAAACCTGCTTACCATTGCTGATCACCATTGTTGTTATTGGGTCTTTGTTGTGTCTGATATTGAAATTTGCGTTTGAGTAATCCGCCTGGATCATCAGGGATGCGTCTTAGCCATTGTTCATTGGCTTGTCGTTGTTCTTTAGAAAGCTGATCTTGTTGCAGATTCTCAGCCTCTTGTTGATCGTCGTCTTGCTTTTCGTCTTCAGGCTGTGTTTTGTTGTTTTTTTCAGAGGCATTATCCTCGTCTTGAGGCTCTGATTGTTTTGATTCTTTAGTGTCTTCCGGTTTATTACTATCTTGTTTTTTATCAGACTCCGAATCCTTATCCTCTTCATTATTAGCTTTATCGTTTTCGGATGAAGAAGAATCTTTAGAATCAGATTTATTATTTTGTTTGTCATCAGACTTGTTTTTGTCTGACGGTTTATTGTCCTGCTGCTGCATTTTCTCAATCAGATCACGGTTGTGTTTGGCATCACTGTGTTCAGGATGCTTCTCTATAATTTTATTATAGGTTTGCAGTGCTTCATCATACATGCCCAGTTGAGCTTGTGTGTTGGCGAGATTGTATTGAATGTCCGGGTCTGATGACTGAAGGCTTTTGTATGTTTCTAAAGCCTGCTTGTAATTACCAGATTTATATTCTGCACCGGCCTTCCATTCTTTATCTGAAAACTTTTCAGCGGCTTGCGATGCTTTATTGTCACGCAGCAGCTGTTCAGCCTGTTGATTGTTGTTTTTCCAGAGTGAGCCCCAGTCCAGAGCATAGGCTGGTTCAGGTTGTTGTATACATATAAAGGCGAATGCAAACAGGTAGCCTTTTCTAAAGGCAAGTAAAGAAATGACTAGTACAGGCAATAAAAGCCAGGGGCCGGTTTCAAACCAGCTATCTGTGTTCAGATCTGTTGATTTGGATTGTTGATCACTTTGTATTCCACTTAATGGCTTAAGCAAGGTGTTAATGTCACTGTCTGTAGTGCTTAACATCTGGAACGCACCTGATCCGGTGAGTGCCAGTTGGTGTAGTTTTTCCTGATTAAGTTTTGGGATGACAATGGCGCCACTTTTATCTTTAAAAAATCCGCCGCTTTCCAGAGGTATTGGTGCGCCATCAGATGTGCCAATGCCAAGAACAGAGAGCGTGTATTTGTTTTTTAAATGTTTTTTAACACTTTCGAAAGCATCATTATTAATACCATCGCTTATCAAAAGAATATGACCTGATTGAAGAGATGTTCTTGTAAAAAGCTGGTGTGCAAGTTCAATGGCTTTATGAGTCTGGCTGCCCTGGACAGGCATAATATTAGTGCTCAGGCTTTTTATCTGCGACGAAATAGTAGCCGTGTCTTCGGTTAACGGGGTAACAGTAAAAGCATCACCGGCATAGACGATGAGCGCTGTTTGTCCTTCGGTTCTTATTTTAAGTATGTCTTCAATTTTATGGATGGCTCTGGTGAGCCGGCTTGGCTTGATGTCAGTTGCATCCATTGAGCGTGACAGATCAAGAACAATAACAAGCGCTGATTGTTTCTTAAAAACAGGCTGAGGTCGCTTTTCCCAGGTGGGGCCGGCAAGAGCAATGATTGTCAGTAATCCGGCAATCAGTAGGGCAGGAAGAAAGGGTTTCTTTTGAACGGTGGTGTCCTGGTTAAAAAGAAATGGCAGCAGATCTTTGTCACAGAAACTATGCCAGCTTTTATTTTGTAACTGCAGTCGGCGTAAAAGCCAGTAAAATATTGCCAGAGGTATAATGGCTAAAAACCATTCAGGCCGAAGAAAATGAAATAGACTCATAGTCTACCCCGGGTGGTGATGCGTATTATGATTATAATGGCCGCGAGTGAAAGTGAAAAAGCAAGTGGCCAGTAATACAGTGCTTTTGTTGGTCTGAAGCTCTGCGTTTCCTTTTCTACTGGTTCAAGCTGGTCCAGTATCTGGTATATTTTATCAAGCTCCTGAGTGTTGCGAGCACGAAAATATTTGCCACCAGTTTCTTTTGCAATTGCAGTCAGCGTTTTTTCATCAAGATCTGCAGAAGGGTTAACTTTTCGCGAGCCAAAAATGGAGCGAACAACCATTTCATCTGCACCAATGCCTATGGTGTAAATTTTGAGTTGATACTGTTTTGCAAGTCCGGCTGCTGTCAGTGGCTGGACTTCGCCGGCTGTGTTTGCGCCATCGGTTAATAATATAAGTACACGGCTGTTTATCTCTTCTGTTTCCAGACGTTTAACGGCGAGACCAATAGCATCACCAATAGCCGTCTCTTTTCCCGCAAGTCCAATTACTGATTCGTCGAGTAAGGTGCTGACTGTTTCTCTGTCAAAGGTAAGCGGGGTTTGCAGGTAAGCTTTTTTCCCAAATAAAATAAGACCAATGCGGTCGCCTTTACGACGTTTAATAAATTCACTGGCAACAGCTTTAGTTGCAGTTAAACGATCGACAAGCTGGCCATTGAGTTTGAAATCTTCAACTTCCATGCTGCCAGATAAATCCACTGCCAGCATCAGGTCGCGACCGCTGACAGGTAATTCAACCTGGTCACCAAGCCACTGTGGTCTGGCGCTTGCAGTTACCAGAAATAACCAGGCCAGTATGGCAATAAATAATAACAGCTTATTTGATGATTCTGATTTCTCTGCGCTGTAGTTTTCAAAATCATGCATGAAAGGAACATTTAATGCTGCTTCATTCTGTCGAGGGGCCGCAGGTAATATTTTGTATGCAAAATATGGCAGCGGCAGCGCAAGGAATGCCCAGAGCCAGTCAAAGTGAATCACAACTGGTTCTCCTTATGAGGTTTGACCGCTGGCAATTTTTTTAACCATTGATAACTAATATCCAGCAGACTGTTAATGTCATCACTGTATTCAGATTTTGAGTAAACAAAGTCTGTTAATAAATATCCGGGACCAGATGAAAAATTGATGTCAGATTTAGACAGACCTTTGTCCAGCCAGTTAAGCCAGTCTTTTCCAGTAAGAGACGCGCATTCTGTTCTCGGGTAGCTGCTGATGGCTGCTCTGCGAAGAAGTTCAGAGAGTGAAGTCACCAGTTGTTTTTTGTTCAGATCTTTTTCATAGTTGTTTTTTATTTTCTTGTATTCATTCAAAGCCAGTTTTTTAATGCGTTGTTTCTTTACATATGTTCTTAGAACAAAGAATATGATCACAGACGCAACAATGAAAAATAAAATCAACCAGTAACCTGTAGCAGGTGGCCACCACGAAACAGAGTCTGGCAGGTGTATGTCTTTGAGCGGAAGTTGTTGCTGAGGTGGTTGCATACGGATTATTTAAAAGAGGCCTGAAGCTGAGAAAGCGGGTCATGTTGTGTGCTGCATTCAATAAAAGAAATATTGTGCTTTCTGGCAAATGATTTTAATGAATCGAGACGCTCTGTAAAGTGTTGCTGGTATTGCGACTGGTTGTCTTTTCGAGAGCTGAATCGCAGTTTGTGACCCTGGTGTTGTACTAAATATTGTCCGTCTGCAGGTAAAGCTTTTTCTAAAATGTCATAGATAAAAAACATTACGATATCATTGTGTCGAGATAGCTGAGTTATGTGTGAACGTGCCTGATCACCCAGATTTCTAAAGTCACTGATAAGAAAAATTAAACTGCCAGGTTTGGCTACCCGTCGTAAACGGGCAAGTGCCTGTTCAGCATTGATCTGAGAGCCGGCTTGTTCGACTCCTGAATGCTGGATCTGTTCCAGCTGTTTAATAAAATGCAAAACACTGGTTTTACCGCGCTGCGGTTTTAATTCGTGGTGAGTGTGTTCAGAAAAAACCAGTCCACCGACGCGATCTCCCTGTGAGTTTGCTGCCCAGGCGATTGACGCCGCTGCTTTCGCTGCTATAACTGATTTAAAAGCGCCGTGGGTTGCAAAGTGCATCGGTTCACGAAAATCAGTCCAGCATAAAACGGGACGTTCTCTTTCTTCTGAAAATATTTTGGTATGGGGATTGCCGGTTCTGGCGGTGACCTTCCAGTCCATGTTTCGAATATCATCACCGGGCTGGTAGATACGGGATTCATTAAATTCCATACCCCGTCCGCGAAAAGAAGACAGATAGGTGCCGCTTTGCATCGCTCGTATTTTTTTTAATGACAATACTAGTTGTGAAGCCTGATGTCGGAGCTGAATCAGGCTGTGCTGATTAATTGATATTAATCCGTTTTCCTGATTATCAGCCGAAGCATTATTTTGTTGGTTTTGACCAGACATTATGGAACAGCAATACGATTAACCAGTTCATTGATAAAACGGTCAGTGGTAATGCCCTCTGCTTCCGCTTCATAACTTAAAATTAAACGATGGCGTAATACATCAAATGCCATGCTTTGAATATCTTCCGGTCCGACAAAATCACGGCCAGCTAACCAGGCATGGGCACGGGCGCAACGGTCGAGCGTAATGGTGGCTCGTGGGCTGGCACCAAACTCCAGCCATTGTTGTAAATCTTTGCCGTATTTTTCCGGATTACGTGTAGCGAGAACGATCTCCAGTAAATAATTTTCGATATTTTCGGCCATGTGAATATCGAGAATCTCATCGCGGGCATCAAGTAACGTTTGTGCACTGATTTTATTAATTGATTCGATAGCGTTCTGATGAGCTTCACCACGTGCCAGTTGTAATATTTTACGTTCGGCCTCTGCATCCGGGTAATCAATACGAACATGCATCAGGAAACGATCAAGCTGTGCTTCAGGTAATGGATAAGTACCTTCCTGCTCAATCGGGTTTTGTGTGGCCATCACTAAAAATAGTTTAGGTAAAGGGTAGGTGGTTGAGCCAATGGTTATTTGTCGCTCTGCCATCGCCTCTAATAAAGCAGACTGAACCTTTGCCGGTGCGCGGTTAATTTCATCAGCCAGTACCAGATTATGAAATAAAGGACCCTTTTGAAAAACAAAGCTGGCATCCTGAGGACGGTAAATTTCAGTACCGGTCAGGTCAGATGGCAATAAGTCCGGTGTAAACTGAATACGGTGAAAATCAGCTTCTATGCCATCACTTAACACTTTGATGGCTCTGGTTTTAGCTAAGCCGGGCGCACCTTCGACTAATAAATGGCCATCAGCCAGTAATGCGATTAAGAGCCGGTTAACCAGATGTTCCTGACCAATAATATGCTGTTCTACGTGTTGTTTTAATTGTTGGATCTTTTGAAAATTAGACATAGGCAATTCAAATAGTAAGGCTATAAAGTTTTATTTTAAATGGGATAAGCGATTAATAATTGTCTTAATAAGTGTATTCTAAGGGCAGAATTGGTTTTATCCAAGTACGGAACCGGCGAGGGAGTCCGGTTCCGTATTTTTGACAGGATAATCTAACTACTTACACAGAATTAGTCAGCCTGCTTCAGATTTAGTTCCCGGACAAAAGCATTTTTTTCAATCTATTATGTGGCGTGCGGAAATAGTGATGAGCTTAAAGTGAAAAAGGGCTGACGAGTGGCTCTCTGCAGTCACATATGTAAAATTGTTCGACAGTGAAAAGTGAAGCTGTTTGGAGTAAATTATGGGATATCGCTTAAGTAAGATTTATACAAAAACCGGTGATAAGGGCGAAACCGGGATGGCTGATGGTTCACGAGTGGCGAAAGACCATATTAAGGTTGCTGCCATTGGTGATGTAGATGAATTGAATTCGCAGATAGGCTTATTAGTCGTTGAGTCTGCCAGTGACGAGATGAAAGATAAACTGAACCGTGTTCAGCATATTTTGTTTGATCTGGGGGCGGAACTGACCATGCCGGAGTATGTAGCGATTGAAGAGTCGCATGTTACTTTTCTGGAAAATTATCTGGATCAGTTAAATAACAAATTAAAACCGCTAGACGAGTTTATTTTACCCGGCGGCAGTCGCGCAGCTGCACAGGCCCATGTAGCCAGATCAGTGTGCCGCCGAGTAGAAAGAAGTCTGGTTAGTTTGAACCGTGAGCAGCTATTGAATAAGGCGGCACTGGCTTTTATCAATCGTTTATCAGATTTGCTATTTGTCACCGCCCGGCAGTGTTGTGCCGACGATGGTATTGAAGAAGTGTACTGGCAAAAAGGCAGAGCACAAACATAAGGATATTGATTTAGCATGAATAACTATCGAATTGGTGTTGATCTGGGTGGTACTAAAATTGAAGCCATCGTACTGGATCAGCAGGGTGAAGAAGTGACGCGGCAACGGGTCTGCACACCAAAAGATGATTATCAGCAAATATTGCTAACCGTTGCCGATCTGGTTGAAGAAGTCGAAGAAGGGCTTGGTGAAGTCGCGACTATTGGGATCTGTACACCCGGAGCTATTTCACCAGCCACCGGCTTATTAAAAAATTCCAATACGGTTTGTATGAATGGTCAGGCAATCAATAAAGACCTGGTCTCTTTGTTGGGTCGTGAAATTCGTATTGCTAATGATGCCAATTGTTTTGCACTTTCAGAGGCGGTAGATGGTTCGGCAGCTGGTGCTAAAGTAGTGTTTGGGGTGATTGTAGGTACCGGAACCGGTGGCGGTATTATCATTAACCAGAATGTACTGACCGGCAAGCATGCAATCGGTGGTGAATGGGGACATAACCCATTGCCATGGCCATCAACTGATGAAAGCGTAGGGCCGCTTTGCTACTGTGGTAAAAATGGTTGTATCGAAACGTACTTGTCAGGACCGGGCATTACCCGTGATCATCAGGCGCATGGTGGTGATAAGGCCGGAGCAGAAGAAATAGTAGAACTCGCTGCGCTAAATTTTGAACGGGCTGAAGCCACCATGCAACGTTATGAAGACAGAATGGCACGAAGTCTGGCCAGTGTGATTAACATTCTCGACCCGGATGTCATCGTCTTAGGCGGCGGCATGTCTAACATTGAACGCTTGTACACCAACGTGCCGAAGCTACTACCTAACTATGTTTTTTCTGATGTGGTATCAACACCGATTGTGCCGCCGAAGTTTGGAGACTCTAGTGGTGTACGTGGAGCGGCCTGGTTGTGGTGATATCAGTTTTCAAATAAGTTCTATTAGAAAGAAACACATTCCATTTTCTGCTAAAATGATAACTCTTTCCGCAGACTGTCATCGTGACAGATCTGCTTCTCAGTTCAGGATAATTTAGTGACTAATAACGATATTTTGCGTCGACTCCGCTATGTTTTTGATTTTAATGATTCAAAAATGATTGCTATCTTTGAACAGGCTGATCTTGAGGTAACGCGAGATCAGATCAGTGACTGGTTAAAGAAAGATGATGACCCGGCTTATAAATCGTGTGATGACCCGACTCTGGCAACTTTCCTCAATGGTTTGATCAATGATAAGCGTGGCAAAAAAGAAGGTGCCCAGCCAGAGCCAGAAAAAAAGCTAACCAACAATATGATTTTTAGAAAGTTAAAAATTGCATTAAATATGAAAGATGACGATGTGCTTGAAATAATGGGGCTTGCCGATTTAAGAATCAGCAAACATGAGCTCAGTGCATTTTTCCGAAAACCGGGGCATAAACATTATCGCGAATGTAAAGATCAGATCTTGCGAAATTTTATAAAAGGACTACAAATTAAGTATCGAGATAATATTTAATTTCCGGAAAAAATAAGTGGTTAATATGAGTGTTGAGCTGCCCCTCCCGCAAGATAAAAAACTAACAGTTATTTTCAGAATAGAACCGGGGTGTCTTGGCCCAGAAGGTGAAAGCCATATCGACGAGTTTTGTGGTTTTGCGCAGAAAAAAGTTGAATTAATAGATGCTGACTTTGTTCACTGGGTACTGACACCAAGAAAAGACAAGTCATTACCTGAAATGCAGTATCAGGTAAGTGATAAAGTTTTATCTCATGATCAGGCAGGTCGTTATCTGGATGTATTTAAGAAAAGTCTGGATGAGTTTGAAGAGCATTTGCACGATGGTGTTACCCATCTGATCGATCAGTATTTAGGTCACTAACTTGGCGTCATTATTCTTTACGGAATAAATCACCAGTCTGTAAGACTTTACATTCCCTGTGGTATATTAAGGTCAATAAAAAACGGGATTGAGCTAAGGGAATGAGACGTTTAATTATCTGGCCGATGATACTGGTTACATTAGTATTTGCTGCTTGTACGAATACAGCGGATGAAAATGGAAATACCTCAGAAATTGACGTTTTTCAGTCAGATAGCCTACGATTAACTTCAGACCAAATCCCAGACGCAACTACATCGAATGTATTGCCTGCGCACCATGAATATTCATTTTCTGAATTCAATAAATATAACCCTGTTTATAAAAACTCTCTTCTTGCTCCATTTGACTGGCAGCAATTTATATCGATGTTGGCATTAGGAGCAGAGGGTACTACAAGGGATGTGTTTTCGAATGTAACAAAAATAGACTTCAATCGTACCGATAGTTTTGCAGATATCAGTATCTGGGAACAAGAAGTTACTCTATTGGATGGAGTAGAAATAAGTCGCCATCTCTGGGGCCAGAGTCAGTATTTGTTTAGTAATGATTTTCTGCAATCGCAGGCGAATTTGTTCGGCCCGAATATGCAAGCTCTGGATTTTCGTTTTGATCTTAATCAGGCTTCCTCAATAATTGAAGAAACGTTTACCGATACCTATTTAGGATTGGATAATCGTACGAGACTGGTGTTGACTCAGACATCAAGCATTAATTCGATGTGGTCTTCTGACTTGTTGGCCGAAGCGGTTATAGCAAGATTTGGAAGAGAAAGTTTTCAGCACTGGGTTGATATGACTCGTCTTGAGGGTTTATTAAACGTATATCAAGGAAGTAATTTTAAAGCGGTACAGATACCTTTTGAAACCAAAGGTTTATCACTGTTGTTAATTACACCATCTATTGGTCACTATAAAAGTGTTAGCAGTGGACTTAATAGTGATTTCTGGAACCAGATTATAGATAATTTGTCACCTGTTGAAACGAGTGTGTATGTACCTGCATTTAATTTAGAGTATTTATCGACAGATGATGAGCCACCGTTTTTGCCGTTATTTGGTATAGCGCTTTCAGATACGGGTGCTAATTTCAGCTTCGTTAACCATCTTGGGTTTTTATATCTGGAACATACGAAGCAACAACTGCTAATGTCGATTGGTTCGTCGGGGATAACGTCAGTCACACATAATAGCGCTGTACTACGTGCAATGGAGAATGAGCCATTATATTTATTTAATGATTATGGCATTATTCTTAATGACGATTTTGGGCCTGATTATACAGTTTTTTTAGAGACTGAAAATTCTAAAAAATATGAATACTGTTTTTTCAAACCTGATCAATCACCGTTTATATTCGCTATTTTTAATGAGCAGACGCAAAGTATTTTGCGTTTAGGTCAGGTGATTTATATCGAAGGTGAAGTAGTATTGGCAGACTGGATTGTTCCGGATTATAAAGAATGTGGTAATGAACCTCCGGTTGAAGTATATAAATATAAAGGCTCATTGCAATGTGATATTACGAGTGGTGTTAACTATTGGGACATGGAACAGGCGCTTATAGTGGCAGGTATAGAAGTCGTTCAGTCAGGTGAACAGAGTGATAATTTAATAAGGCCGCAAGTCTGCGGTGCACCTGATGGTGTGATCAATGTGTTTAGTATTCGAGCAAGCCAGTTAGCAGATGCACAAACCCTGGGTTTTAATTTACTCTCTGACCTGATTCAATAGTGGTGAGATTAATTATTTCGGTTAGCTGGTAGTTTTACTGACAGTAAAGCAGCTAATGCCACAAACAAACTCGACCACCATAAACACCCTTCGAGCCCTTGTGTTTGATAAATCCAGCCTGACATGACGGTGCCCAATAAACGGCCACCTGCGTTGGCCATGTAATAAAAGCCAACATTCATTGAAACCTTATCTTTATCTGACCACGCAATGATAAGGTATGAGTGAATTGCAGAATTTATAGCAAACACCATTCCGAATATAATCAGACCAATCATTAAGATACTCTGACTCATTACCTCGCTGCTGAGGGCGATGGCAATTAAGGCGGGCAATATCGATAAAACCAATGCCCAGTTTCTCGCACTCTTACCATCAGGCCCATGACCGTGATGTGATTGTTTTAATAGTTTAGGTGCGCTGGCCTGAACGATGCCATATCCGATAATCCAGATGGCAATAAATCCACCAACAGCAGTGAAGCTCCAACCAAATACTGAATGAAGATAAACAGGCAGGGCGACAACAAACCAGATATCGCGTGATCCGAACAGGAAAAAACGCGCAGCTGATAACCAGTTAATAGCCGGTGTTTTTGAAAATGCCTGAGAGAACTTTGCTTTGTTTTTTGATTTACCGAGACCTGACGGTAATAAAATCAAAGAAATTATTAATACAATCAATAAGCCACTGGCAAGAACAATTAATGCGCCGCGGAAATCAAATAACTGTAATAACAATGTGCCAAGAAAAAAGCCAAGTCCTTTCAGGCTGTTTTTAGATCCTGTTAAAATCGCCACCCATTTGAATAGTTGCGGATTACTTGATTTGTCGGCAGGTAAAATGGTTTTGATACTGGCTTTGGCCGACATTTTGTTTAAATCTTTTGCTATACCTGAGAGCGCCTGCGCAGACATGACATAAGCAATAGATAACCACTGATCGGGTACGGTAAGCATTGCTAATGCAATGATTTGCATGATCATGCCAATGTGCATCGTCAGGTTGAGACCAATGCGAGAACCTAACCAGCCACCGATTAAGTTTGTGACGATACCGAAAAACTCGTAAAACAAAAATAGCATCGCAACTTCGAGCGGCGAGTAACCCAACAGATGGAAATACAAAACCACAAGCATACGAATGGCGCCATCCGTTAAGGTAAAGGCCCAATAGCTTCCTGTTATAACCAGATAGTTTTTTAAATTTTGCTGCATGTTCAGGTCTTATGAGAATTTGTAGGGTTATTCTACGAGAGATTGAAGTGTATAAAAACATTTCCAGTGATAATTTTTTTAATTTTTGTTGATATTTTTTAACAAAATGTTAACTATACGGGTCAAAAAATAAGGTAACCTATAGTCATAAAAATATTGAATGACAATTTTATCGGACCAGAAAATCAGGGAGTACATTCTGATGAATAAAAAACTAATTTTAACAACATTTACCTGTCTTGCTTGTCAGGGTGTTATTGCAGCCGAGCAAACAGAAGCACCGGTCTGGAAAGCATCTGCAGAGCTAGGTTATGTGTCGACCTCGGGCAATACTGAAACGGATACCTTAAACGCTAAAGCCAGTGCAGAAACCGAGCGGGAAAAATGGCGCCATAAGCTGGAACTAGCGGCATTACATACATCTGATGTTGGTGGTACGACAGCGGAGAAATATACCGCCATGGGGCAAAGTGATTACCTGTTTAAAGCACCAAATTATCTGTTTGCAAATATAAACTACGAGAAAGACCGATTCAGTGGGTTTGAATATCAGATATCAGAAAACGTAGGTTATGGTCGACGTGTTGTTGACGAAGCCGATATGAAACTGGATCTTGAGATTGGTCCGGGTGCCCGTCAAACTAAAGTTGAAAATGTCAGCAGTGAAAATGAAGCCACACTTCGTGCAGCGTTAAAGCTGGAATGGGATATTAGTAAAACCAGCAAGTTTAATGAGGTGCTATCGGTGGATAGCGGTGAAGATATTACCATTACCAAGTCGGTGACCAGTCTGGCGAGCCAGATTGAAGGTAACCTGTCGATGAAAGTGACTTACACTTACAAGCAAACTTCAGAGGTTCCAGCAGGTACGGATGATACTGACACCGAAACAGCGATTACTTTGGTGTACACATTTTAATTCCAAATGTATTCACTGGATTTGCTTGAGATCAATGCGTGTCTAGAGCATCTACTGTATTCTAAAAGTGAAGAGTAATTAATCAGATGAGGAATTTGTATGTTAGGTGAAAAGCACGATTTGATTCATGAACTACCGGAATACAAGGAGCAGATTCATGAGCTAAAAATGAGTAATAAACATTTTGCTCACCAGTTTGAAAAATACCATGAATTAGATCACGAAATTCATCGTATCGAAGAAGGTGTTGAAAATACCTCGGATGAATATCTTGAAGAAGTGAAGAAAAAAAGACTGGCTTTAAAAGATGAATTATTTGCTATGATCAAAGCAAAGTAATGACGGGTTAGTGGTTTATAGCCAGTTAATTAATACCGGTATATAAAAAATCCCGCTGCTCATATTTGAGCAGCGGGATTTTTAATTTAGTTATGGAGGGGTTAAGCTAGCGGGATTAATTCAACCGGGCCAGTTTTTTCAATATCCAGTTTCGAATATAAATCATAGAGTGCGGCCTGTACGGCTTCTTCCATTACCGGATGGTAGAACGGCATGGCTAACATGTCCTGAACGGTTTGCTGGTTTTGAATAGCCAGGGTTAGCATGTGAATTAAACTTTCACCTTTGCTGGCACAAATTGATGCGCCTAATAGTAATCCTGTTTGTTTATTTGCATAGATGCGAATGTGACCTTTGTTTTTACCCATAATCAGTGCGCGACCAACCGGACCCATGCGCATTTCACCGATAGCAGTTGTGGCTTCATCAAGTTGATCAAACTGCATGCCACAGGTTGAAATATTGGGTTCACAAAAAGTAATCGCCATTGGTGTTTTTTGTTGGTAAGCCGTAATGGTTTCACTGACTGCATTAAGACCAGCGATGCGACCTTCATGTCCAGCTTCGTGTAAAATAGGTCGGCTACCGTTGACGTCACCTGCAATGAAAATATTTGAGTTACCACACTGTGAAGTGTGTACGTTGAAAACAGGTATGCCGCGATCATCCAGTTCTAAGGTTGTGTTTTCTAATCCCAGGCTTTTCAGGTTTGGCGTGCGACCCATGCTAAGTAAAACCTTATCAACTTCTACACTGTTATCGCCGGCAGAAACTTTTAATTTACCATTATCACCTTCAGTAATGTCAGCTGATTGTCCTAACCACATGGTCATTTCTTTGCCGATGGTATCAATCGCGACTTTATTGATGACGGGATCTTTTAGTTCAGAAATAATTTCCTGCTGATCAATACCAGTGACCTTAACGCCTAAACGATTCAGTGACTGACCGAGTTCCAGTCCGATAACCCCCATACCAATAACAGCCATGCTCTCTGGTAAGGTTTCAAGTTCAAAAAAATCATCCGTGGTGATCACACGATCACCAAAATCTTTCCATGCAGAAGGAATAACTGGAGTAGAGCCGGTAGCAATAATGACTTTATCGGCAGTGATGGTTTCACCATCTATTTCCAGTGTGTTGTTCGATGTGAATTTTGCGTAGCTTTCAATTAATTTACCAGCTTCTTCAACCGGTTCCATAGAACCAAAAACCATGTCGACAAAGGCATCGCGTAAATCCTGAACGTGTTCCATCGCTTCTTCAAAATCGACGGTCAATGCATCACTGTTATTGATACCTTCACGTTCAAACAGATTGCGACGCTGGAAATCTTCAGCGACCTGAATAAGGACTTTGGATGGCATGCAACCAACACGAGCACAGGTGGTTCCTAGTTCGCCGCCATCAATTAAGAGGTAGTTATCTGTTTTTCTGCGGACCTGATGGACGGCAGATAGACCTGCACTACCTGCACCGATAATGGCGACATCAATCTGTTTTTCCATGAGTTACACCTGTGTTGTGATTTCAGGCGGCAAATCATACCTTTTCTCAGAGGCAAGTTACAGGCTTAAAGACTATGGTTTTTTTGATTACAGGCTGCTGGAACGTAGTACCATCAGCTTTTCGATTTGCATATCTCGGAATGTGTGGGGGATGCCACCAACCCCAAGCCCGGATTGCTTGAGTCCGGCAAAAGGCATCCAGTCTACGCGGTATGCTGTGTGGTCATTAATCATCACGGCTGAGGCGTTGAGGTGTTTATAGGCATACATGGCTTTATCTATATTTTTAGTGCAGACAGCGGCCTGAAAGGCAAACGGCAATGCATTGGCCTGTGAAATGGCTTCGTCGATATCATCATAAGGATAGACACAGATCACCGGTCCAAATATTTCGCTGGTAGAGACGGTGCTTTCTTCATTGGGGTGATATAGAACGGTAGCCGGGTAACAGCTTTCGCTGATGGCTTCTCCTCCAGACAGACATTCTGCACCCTGAGTAATCGCTTCGTTGACCCATTCACTAACACGCTCTGTTTCGCGATGACGAATCAGTGGGCCAATCTCTGTTTCAGCTGATGTCGGGTCACCGACTTTCATTGCATTGCCTAGATCAGCAAGTTTTTCTGCCACGCTATGGGCAATGCTGGCTTGTACAAATACACGTTGCACAGAAACACAGACCTGGCCTGCATGATAAAAACCGCCTTTAGCAATGAGAGGGAGTATGTCCTCCAGATCAGCATCATCCTCGATAATGACAGGAGCAACACCACCGTGTTCAAGTGCACAACGTGCACCGGCTGCTAACTGCGAACGCAACATCCAGCCAACTTTTGGGCTGCCAATAAAACTAAAAAAACTAACCCGGCTATCCGTCACCAGCTTACTGGCAACTGACAGATCACTTACCACCAATGTCTGACACCAGGCATCGGGCAAACCGGCTTCGCGAAAGATATTGATCAAATCAAAACAGGATAGAGGCGTATCTTCTGCTGGTTTAATAATCACCGGGCAGCCAGAGGCAATAGCTGGCCCTACTTGATGAACAATTAAGTTTAGTGGGTGATTAAATGCACTAACAGCGACGACAACACCAATCGGTTCTCGTCGAGTCATGGCAAGCCGGTTCTCAGAGGCTGGGTTGATATTCATGGGAATTTCTTCGCCGTGATTAGTGCGCATCAGTTCAATACAGTTTTTAATACCATCGATGGCACGCGCCACTTCAACTCGTGAATCAATCAAAGGTTTGCCACCCTCAAGTGCCGCTTTAAATGCCATTTGTTCAGCGCGCTCTTGCATGAGTGCTGCAGTGGTTTCGAGTATTTCTATACGCGCAGAAACAGATAACCAGTTTTGTCTGTCTTTAAAACATTTTTCAGCTGTTTCTAAGGCGGATTCAACAGCGACTTCACCCGCCGTATCCACAGTGGCGATTAATGTCTGATCATAGGGGGAAAAAACTTCCAGAATACCGTCTGCATTGAGTTGCTTGTTGGCAATCATTAATGGGTAATGCTGGCTCATAATTTCCCCTGTTTTTTTTGTTATTGAGTTTGTTATAGTTCCGGTAGTACTAGCCAGAGATAAAGTTGGTTAGTTTTAGGATCTTTCCATTCTTCTTTGACGATAGCATCATGTAATAAAAGAGTCTTTATCTTTTGATCTAGGTCTTTGTCTTGCGCTGGTTGCTTTTTTTTAAGTTCTAATAATGCTTTCTGGTGTTTTTTGAATTCAATGCTTAGTTCTTGCTGAGCATTATCCATAGCTGAAAGATATTGTGCCTGTTCACCTCCCCATTTTTGAAGACCGGCTGAACCAATAGCGACAATGTGCCCGGAGAAACGAGGGTCATCAAGCCATGAGGGATGATCTTTAATAACAGCAGGGGCAGAGTTAGGTGTGGTTATTACAGCAGATTTGCTATCGACCACAGGTTCTTTTTTGACCGCTGAAGTGCCACAGGCCTGCAAAAGAAAAATGCATAATAGGGCGGTAATTTTTTTAACCGAAAACATGGAGATTACTACCTGCCTGAAAAATCATTATTTCATTAATGTATAGCAGAAAATATCCAGTTTTTAGCGGTTACCTTGTTTTTAGTAAAGTAATTTATACCCGCTAATGCTTTAAGCCTTTACCGGTATTCAGTAAATGCAGTGAATACATAAACAGAGCGACAATGAACGCAATAATAATGGTAAATGCATGTAACAGTGGGATGTCGCTAACACCTAACAATCCATAGCGGAAGGCATTAATCATATAGAGAATCGGGTTGATCAGAGATACATCTTGCCAGAACTCCGGCAGCATACTGATAGAGTAAAAGATACCACCCAGATAAGTCAGTGGTGTCAGCACAAAAGTAGGGATAATAGAAATGTCATCAAAGCTGTTGGCATAAACCGCATTAATTAACCCGGCCAGTGAGAACAGCATTGAGGTTAACAGAAAGACAGCTACGGTGACCAGGTAGCTGTGAATATGCAGGTCACTAAAAAAAAGCGAAACCAGTAATACAGCGATACCAACCAGAACCCCGCGCATTATGCCCCCCGACATAAAACCGATCAGGATCAAATAATTAGGTAATGGGGAAATCAGCATCTCTTCTATATTGTGTTGAAACTTTGCACCATAAAATGATGAAACAACATTGGCGTAGGAGTTACTGATTAGCGCCATCAGTACCAGCCCAGGAATTATAAATTCCATATAGGTAAATTCACCGATGTTACCTATTTGAGAGCCAATTAAGTTCCCAAAAATTACAAAATACAAAGCTACGGTAATAACAGGTGGAATGAGAGTCTGAATCCAGATGCGTAGAAAACGTAACGCTTCTTTGATGACAATTGTTTTGAAAGCAATGTATTGTTCTGTAAATGTCATTAGCTGGCCTTTCCTAAGTTACGCGTCAGTAGAAGTTGATATTGGAGCGCTTTTATCCAGCACATTTAAAAACAATTGTTCAAGACGGTTGGTTTTATTGCGCATGCTCATGACATCAATACCATGTTCTGACAAGGTTTTGAAAAGATCATTCATGCTATGAGTCTTGGCAATATTTACTTCTATTGTTTGGCTATCAATTTGTTGAATTTCACAGCCTTCCACGGATGCAGGTAAGGTATGGTTGTGCAAATTTAAATCCAGTACAAAGGTTTCGTTATTCAGGCTTGATAGTAACGTTTTCATATCGGTTTGTTCGACGGTAACGCCTTTATCAATAATGGCAATTTTATTACACAGACTTTCCGCTTCTTCCAGATAGTGTGTTGTTAAAATAATGGTGATGCCTTCAGCATTTATTTGTTTTAAAAAATTCCACATAGAGCGACGGATTTCGATATCAACACCGGCTGTTGGCTCATCCAGTATCAGTAACTTTGGTTGATGAACAAGTGCACGTGCAATCATCAGACGTCGTTTCATACCACCGCTGAGTTCACGCGCCATCTCTTTACGTTTATCCCACAGTTGCAATTGCTTCAGGTATTTTTCGGCACGTTGTTTGGCCACTTTTCTTGGTATGCCGTAATAACCTGCCTGATTAATCAGAATTTCTTCCAGTGGTTCAAACACATTGAAGTTAAATTCCTGCGGTACCAGGCCAATGCAAGACTTTGCCTGACTGATTTCAACCGAGGTGTCATGACCAAAAACAGCAACATTGCCGCTGGTCTTGTTGATGAGCGAACTGATAATGCCAATCGTGGTCGATTTTCCGGCGCCATTGGCTCCCAGCAGTGCAAAGAAATCACCTTCTTTAACATCAAGGTTAACGCCTTTTAGCGCGACGAAACCATTTGGGTAAGTTTTATGCAGGTTGGAGATGCTTAGGGCTGTCATGAAATTCCATGTGATGAGTAATTAAAAGGTGCTTCCTGATAATAAGTTATATGGGGTTGTTTGTCAGAATCAAGTGAATTAATGATCAATCAAAAAAAATTTTATCGATAATAATGCTATTTTATCTTGCCATAGTCAGACGGCTGTCTTATAACTATATAATAATATAACCAGCAGGAGAAATGTCATGAGCAAGTCACTCGGTATTATCGCAACTAAAGGCACACTGGATTGGGCATATCCTCCCTTTATCCTCTCTTCAACAGCCGCCGCACTTGGTTATGATGTGAAGATATTTTTTACTTTTTATGGGCTTGAACTGATGAAAAAAGAGATGGATCTCAAAGTGTCATCGTTAGGAAACCCCGGCATGCCAATGCCAATGCCGGTTCCTGTATTAATGCAGGCAATTCCTGGTATGCAAACCATGATGACGGTAATGATGAAAAAGAAAATGAAATCCAAAGGTGTGGCCTCTCTTGAGGAGTTACGGTCTTTATGTCTTGAAGCCGAAGTATCGATGATGGCTTGCCAGATGACGGTTGATTTATTCGAATACAACCAGTCTGATTTTATTGAAGAGGCTGAATATGGCGGTGCCGCTGCTTTCTTTGAATTTGCCGGTGAAACCGATGTTTGCTTATTTATATGAGTTAATTATACCGTTAACTGGTAACGTTCTTTAGCCTGAAAAGCTATAATAAGGTTAATCAGAAGGTGAAGCAGGTCGATCAGTAATGAGTCAGCGCGGTTCAACTAATAGAGATAAAATTGTTCAGGCAGCGGATCAGCTGTTCTATGTGAACGGTTATAACCAGACTTCGTTCAGTGATATTGCTGAAGAGACGGGTATTCCCAGAGGGAACTTCTATTATTACTTTAAAACCAAGGACGATATCCTGACAGCGGTACTGGATTACCGGTCACACTTGATTGAAGAAATGCTTAGCACGTGTGAGCAACATTCAACTGATGCCAGAGAGCAGTTACTTTATCTGGTAGAAGTGTTGATCAGGGAAGAAGACAATATTATTAATTATGGCTGCCCGATTGGCACCATGAGTACAGAACTGAGTAAATCATCACTGAGCTTACAGCAACAGGTCGCTGCACTATTTGAGACTCTGCGCATCTGGATAGAGCAGAAATTATCTGAGATCGGCTTTAGTCATCGGGCTCAGGCATTATCCATGGAAATCCTTTCTCGTTTACAGGGTACTACCGTACTTGCCAATGTATATCATGATGTCGAGTTTTTACGTCGCAGTGCTAAACAACACCGACAGTGGCTGACTGAATTACTGAGTAATAACTAACAGAAGTATTTATGATGAAACCAGTCGTTATTGAACAAGTCGATCCTTTTGCAAAACGTTTTCGCGGTTTATTTTATGGCATGACCAAATGGCCTGATCTCGATCAGCTATGGGTTAATGTAAAAGATCAAATGGATGATGGCTGGTATATCTATGCAGTCGGACATGAAGTGCCACAGGAAACCACGAAAGCAGAATCTGTCTTAAAATTTATTGATGAAATCGATGTGCTGTTAAGAAAAGAGCATGACGAAGATTATTGCAGTATTGTTTATGCAGACGATGCAGCAGATCCTGGTTTCATAAAAATATTTGATCCGAATAACCTGGGTGTCAGTTGTGGCTTTAGTGATAACCCGCCATTGCCTGGCTGGGTGATGAGTAAAATTCCACCGTGTGATTTGAATGTTGCTTTTCCACCACCGAAATCTCGTCAGCGTTGGTGGAATAAAATTTTTGCCTGAGGAAACCTATTTTTGATTGCTTTTCTGGTGATTAATTTTTCGTAAAATGGTAACTAGTTTGGTATGGGAATAATGAAAACTTCTCAAAAGTTTGTATTATATTTTAGCGCTATTTGTGTAATTTTATCTGTGGTTTCATTATTTTTAATGGTGTTTTCTAGTCTGATATATTCAGGAAACCATGAAGGCGGAGAGAAATTTATGCACGTTTCTGGTTTTCTCGGAATACTCTTTGTGGCCGCAGCATTTAGTATCTGTATTATAAATTGTCCATTTTGCAAAAAAAGGATGTTTAAATTCGTGTGGGAGCGAAATGAAAATGACATTTCCCCGTTAAAACAGTTATTTATCGCAATCATTTACAAAAAATATATTTGTGGCCATTGTGAAAAAAACATTTGAACAGATTTAAGTGGTCGATGTCTTTTAAATAAATATTCTATAAAGATTATATTCAAAGTCAAAAGCGTGGGTTCGCGCACCCACAGGCGTGTTACCTTTCTTGCTCGTACAAGAAACGTAACCCAAAGAATACGCCCCAATTCCCAAGCCCACATAAAAAGCATGTGGGTACCCTCATCACTCCTTAAAAACAGTGCTGCTGCGGAACTCGCACAAAAAACGTGCTCAGACATCCTCGCAGAAGGCTCCCTGTTTTTAACTCGCTCTTCAGCTTGCTCAGATGGGGGAAGTTAATTCAAAAGATTAAAGAAGATTCAAAAGCTAATATCAAGAGTTGGTTAGATTTTGACTTTGACTCACCCTTCCCATTTAAGCAAGCCGAAGAAGGTGCAATATGGGCGGGGTTTTCTGCGAGGATGTCTGAGCGTGTTTTTTACGCGAGTTCCGCAGCAGCCGTCGATATTGCGACTGATGAGGGTACTCTCATTGTTTTTTAATGAGAGCTTGAATAACGGGGCGGCATTCTTTTGGTTACTTTTCTATTGCTGTAGATAGAAAAGTGACTTGCTGTCGGTCAACCACCGACGCTGTTGATTTTAAGTAATTCGTAATCTGATAATTGATTCTAACGAACACCCAACAATATTCCCTGTTCCTGTAATTCTTTTAGTGCGTTATGCCCTGCATCAATAATCATATTTATGTCAGAACTTTGGAGCTCACTGGCAATTTGTTCCAGTGCTTGCTTACCAGTTATATTATTCTCTTCGTTTAGTAACTGAACAAGTCTTGCAGTCACTGGATTGATTTCCATGAACTCGACTTTGTCGTTTCGGTTTCGGTAAACAACCAGATAGCTGGGAGCTTCTGGTACTGTTTCAGGAATATAATCAGGACCAATCTTATGTACTGGGAATTGATAAGCCAGTGACCACGCTAACGGTGAGATAACAGGGTGTTTTTCAAGTAAGTCACCATTTGGATCAATATCAGTAAGATCAATAGTTTCTTCTTCGATCATTAGTGCCAGCTCAACCCATTCATAATGCGCCAGCTCTAAAAGAAAATCAGGATCTTCTGGCTGCGGCGAACGGATGTTTTGCAGGTAACTTAAAAATTCCTGAGATATTTCTAAAAAATAAGGTGTCTGGCAACGCTGTTTAATAAAAAAATCACGAATCATTTTATGCCAGTTTTCATCACTGTATATTTCTTTTAAAACAGGGAAAGCGGAGCTGACAAAACCTTCGATGTTGTTATAAAACAGTTCGCGATAGATTTTCATCCTGCGATCTTCGATACCATCGGGACCCTGATTGTTTTCAGGGTCTCGAATATGGGCAGTAAATTCAAACTGTGTCTTGATAAAACCGGGCTGCTGATTAGACATTGATTTGTTTTGTTTTCTGACAGATAGAATGCTTGGATTGAAGAGAAGAAATTTGTTCGACTTCTTTTAAAAGTTCTGGCACTGGCGGGATATTAAAATCTCGTTCCAGCAAAGTAGGGAATACACCAAACGTCTCATAGGCTTTATCAAGTAACTGCCAGACCGTATCAATGACATCGGCACCATGTGTATCAACAATTAAATCTTCATCTTCATTGTAGTGCCCGGCAATATGCCCGTAAGCAATACGTTCACCGGGTAACTTTTGTAAAAAATCGACAGCATCATATTTATGATTGATAGAGTTAACGTAAATGTTGTTGAGGTCGAGAAGTAAATCACAGTCGGCTTCTGATATCACGGCATTAATAAATTCGATTTCGGATAATTCCTGACCGGGTGCAGCGTAATAAGATACATTTTCTATCGCCATACGCTGTCCAATAATGTCCTGAACCTGTTGTATACGTTTGGCAACATAATGAGCTGCTTCTTCGGTAAAAGGAATCGGCATCAGGTCATACATATGGCCATCGTCAGAACAATAACTCAGGTGTTCGGAATAACATTTGATGCCGTGCTGTTTGATAAACGCTGCAACATCTTTAACAAAATGGGTGTCGAGAGGAGACGGGCTGCCAATAGAAAGGGAAAGACCGTGAGTAACAAAATCATGCTTCTCGGTCATCTGTCTAAATTTCTTTCCAAAGCTGCCGCCAACACCTATCCAGTTTTCAGGCGCGACTTCCATGAAGCTGACTGGAGTCAGATCAGACTGCATCATTTCATCGAGAACTTCACGACGCAGGCCAAGGCCTGCATCGCTAACAGGGAAAAGTTTTTTGTTCATTACAGGTATTTTCTTGCTATGAAGTGATCAATGCTGGCTTTACCGGGACCCATGAACAATAACGGTAATAACAGCACCAGATACATCAGCGGTAATTTAAAACCATTGCTGCAGACATTGTAACCACTACCTGCATGCACACTATACCAGGCAACCAGGTCCAGAATGATCAAAGACAAAGCAGAAAAACGTGTCGCAAAGCCAACCAGAATGGCTACAGAACCGAGAATTTCTGACCAGGTTGCCATGAACCAGCTTATGTCGGTTGGGATGATATTAAATGGAAATGGAAATTCACCTTGAATTTGAGCGAACCAGTTTTCACCTTTAAGCTTTTCAACGCCAGCTTCAAAGAACTCGTAAGCAATGAGCGCTCGAATAGCAAGTTGAGGAAAAAATTCTCCGATTACATTTAGTTTTTCAATGGCTGCGTCTATCAGGTCTACTATTTTATCCATTATTATCCCGTTTCTTTGTAAATCAAACTATAAATTATGACTGCCTGTGTAAGGCAGAGTTCATTCTTGTTGTTTTAATTCCGTAATATTATCAGCAGCTGGCTGATTATGTATTTCCGGATATAGTTCAGCCAGAGATATTGAACGACCGTTACTTTGAACGACTCTGGCATGTATGCGTTTGAGTTCTCTGGGAGAGTGTACGCCAACAGAATGGCTGATGACACATACCTCATGAACCAGATTGTCGATAAGGTTTTTAACCCGCACGGCTTTGGTTTTTACATTGAGGCCTTTTTGAAGTTTTTTATTGTGCGTAGTGATACCGGTAGGACAGGTGTCTTTGTTGCACTGCAACGCCTGAATGCAACCAAGGGCAAACATAAACCCACGTGCTGATGAAATAAAGTCTGCACCGACGCTAAGTGCCCAGGCAACATTAGCTGGATTTATGAGTTTGCCGGAGGCAATGACCCGAATGCGGGAACGTAGACCATGATTGTTTAACGCATCTATCAATATCGGCAGGCTTTCGGAAATGGGTAGACCGACATAATCAATCAAACTCATCGGTGCTGCGCCTGTTCCGCCATCAGCACTATCGAGCGTGATAAAATCAGGCGCGGATTGATTACCTCGTTGATTAATAGCCATACATAATTCATCAATCCAGCCATAAGAGCCCATGACAAATTTAAAACCAACGGGTTTGCCGGTAACTGAACGCACCCGTTCAACCATGTCCAGTAAATCATCAATACTGTTTATGTCTGTGTGGCGATTCGGACTGATCGAATCCTGATATGCTGGAATGCCGCGGATTTTAGATATTTCTTCCGTAACTTTTGCGCCTGGAAGCATACCGCCTTTGCCTGGCTTCGCACCCTGGCTCATTTTTATTTCGAACATTCTGACCTGATTATGAGATGCGATCTGTTTTAATTTTTCATCAGACAAATTTCCAGCTTCATCACGAACACCATATTTTGCTGTGCCGAGCTGAAAAACAATATCAGCGCCTCCGCGCAGATGATATGGAGACAGACCGCCTTCGCCGGTATTCATCCAGCATTTAGCTTGCTTGGCACCGTAAGATAATGCGAGTACAGCAGGTTTTGAAATGGCGCCATAACTCATGCCCGAAATATTAATGATGGATTGCGCACAAAATGGATGTTTGCAGTTTTCACCAATGATTAATGGTTCAGGGTCTGAGGCAGTATCTACCAGCGTAGGAAAAGGGCAGTTAACAAAAAAAATGCTACCTACCGGTTTAAGGTCACGGGTTGAACCAAAAGCGACGGTATTGCTGAGATTTTTTGCGGCGCGATAAACCCAGGAGCGCTCAGCACGATTAAAAGGTAATTCTTCGCGGTCAGCAGAGAAAAAATACTGCCTGAAGAATGTGCCAACATGTTCAAATAAATAGCGAAAATGGCCAATAACCGGGTAGTTTCTTCTGATGGCCTGCTTGGTTTGAATAATATCAAAAAAATAAGTGATGATAATGATAAGAACAATAATACCGGCCACAAAAATAAACAGCACAGCCAGTGAATTGAGGATGGTTGTCATTACTTCATTGCTTAGCATCCGTTTACCTCTTTATTGTTTCGGTTTATCTTTTAAGCTGTGGCAGAACTAAATAGGGCAAACTAATTCGCCGAGTTTTTGTGTCAGTTTCATGTTTTCTGAATAATCTACCGGACAATCGATAACCACGACTGTATTGTCTTTGATAGACTGTTCAATGGTAGGCAACAGTTCTTCTGTTTTTTCAACCCGATAACCTTTGGCGCCAAAAGATTCAGCCAGCATGACAAAATCCGGGTTGTTAAAATGGATATTACTTTCGCGCCCAAATTGCGCTTCCTGTTTCCATTTAATCAGACCATAGTTTGAATCGTTCCAGATGATAATCACTATAGGGGTGTTAATGCGCATTGCAGTTTCCAGTTCCTGAACATTCATCAGAAAGCCGGCATCACCGGTAATGGCGATCGCGGTTTTATCGGGTCTGGCAAGTTTAGCAGCGATGGCGCCGGGTAACGCGATACCCATTGATGCAAAGCCATTAGAAATGATGCAGGTGTTACTGGCTTCGGCCTGAAACATTCTGGCCATCCACATTTTATGAGCGCCAACATCACTGAGCACAATGTCATCATCTTTAATGGCCTGACGTAAATCCCAGATAATTTTTTGTGGTTTTACGGGAAAGTCGGTGTCGTTTGCATGTAAGCTGAATTCTTCTTCGATGGTGTTTTTTAAGTTTTCACTATGTAATGTTTCAGAGGCATGTGTCTCATCAGCCAATTCATTTAAGCATTCATTCAGATCACCGATAATGCCAGTCTCGACAATGTAATGGCTATCGACTTCAGCTGGCATTGAATCAATATGAATGATTTTATGTGAGTTGTCTGGGTTCCATAAATAGGGATGGTATTCGACCATGTCGTAACCCACGCAAATGATCACATCCGAACGATCAATACCGCAGGAAACGAAATCACGCGCTTGCAGACCAACAGTACCTATGCACAGCGGATGTGAGAAAGGGATAACTCCCTTAGCCATGAAGGTGGTTGCCACCGGTATATGTAAAGCTTCGGCAAAACCAATCAATGCATTTTCAGCATTGGCACGGATTACCCCGTTACCCGCCATTATGATTGGGTACTTGGCATTTTCAATCAGATCAGATGCTTGCTTTAGTTTGTCGGCGCGAGGTGCAGGTAAACTGGCGGATTGTACTTTTAGAGGATGGTGATTTTCAACTTCCATCTCCGCGATATTTTCAGGAAAGTCGATAAAGCTACAGCCGGGCTTTTCGGCCTCCGCTACTTTAAAGGCTTTACGAACAATTTCAGGGATAACTTCAGGCTCGCGAATCTGTGTGCTGTATTTAGAAATAGGAGCAAATAAATTTACCAGATCCAGAACCTGGTGACTTTCTTTATGCATGCGGGTTGTTGCAGCCTGACCAGCGATTGCGACAATAGGAGCACGGTCCATATTGGCGTCTGCAACACCAGTCACCAGATTGGTTGCACCTGGCCCCAGAGTGGCCAGACAGACACCAGCTCTACCCGTAAGCCGGCCATAAACATCAGCCATAAAAGCGGCGCCTTGTTCGTGGCGGGTCAGAATAAACTTGATATCGCTGCCTAACAGCGAGTCCATGACATCCAGATTTTCTTCGCCGGGTATACCGAAGATGTATTCGACGTTTTCATTCTCAAGACACTTTACAAATAAATCGGACGCTTTCATTGCTTATCCTTATTGCGATTCTTCTGAGGTCATCTCTAAGTTTAGATGCTCCAATCAAAAAAGCCCTGCAGGGCAGGGCTTTTTCGGGAGTCTAACTAACAAGTGGCTTGATTAACCGCCACACTTACCTTTTTTACCGCCACATTTGCCTTCCATTTTGCCTTTGTCACCACCGCATTTACCTTCGCCGCATTTGCCTTCTTTTTTGCCTTTGTCGCCACCGCATTTACCTTCGCCGCATTTGCCTTCATTTTTATCTTTGCTGCCACCGCATTTGCCGTCGCCACATTTACCGCTGGCTAACTGCATTGGAGTTTCAGATGATAATTTAGTCATGCCGAATGGGTTAGTGTCTGCCATTGCTGGTGCTGCTGCCAGGCTGATGGCGAATGATGCGCCAGCCGCTAAAGCGACTGATTTTGCTGAAAATTTCTTAGTCATGGTTAAGTCCTCTCATTATTAGTTTAATACCGACACCAGTATGACACCGGTGAATTTACCGAGTTCACTAAAATTTGATGTCAGCAAGTTTTTTTAGGCAGTTGAGATAAGCTTGTTCATCGGGTGCAGAGTTATTTTTCTGAGCATTCCATATCATGTCTGTCAGACACTCCATCATCTGATGTTCTGCATCGTGTGCACTGCCGAGCTTATTACATAGATTGTTATAGCATACGGAAAGCATTTCAGGACGATTGGTGGCAATTTGCTCCCTGATGGCAAGGTGCATACCCATGTGCATAAAAGGATTCATTTCTTGCTCAGCAAAGAAATCACGTTCCAGTGCTTTTTGGTTGGCAAACATTTTATGATATTCAGGGTGTTCAGCAATAACCTGAGATATTAGTTGTTCCATAGGTTCTAATGGTTGCTTGTTGATAGTCTTTTGCCAGATATCAAAATAGGCTTGACGAAGTTTTGTGCGATCATTGCTGAAGAACATAGTATTTATAGTTTTTTGTTTGAGTTGGCTTTTAGTTTATCAGAAGTGGGGTATCTGGTTTAAATCGTTTTTTAGTCTTGTGTCTTTTGCTTGTACTCACAAAGATCCTCTATCAGACAAGAACCACACCGTGGTTTGCGTGCAATACAGGTATAACGCCCAAGTAAAATTAGCCAGTGATGCGCATCAACCATAAATTCATCGGGAATGAATTTTAGTAGTTTCTTTTCGACTTCTAATACGTTTTTTCCCGGAGCAATTTTTGTACGGTTGGAAACACGAAATATGTGTGTGTCGACTGCCATGGTCGGGTGACCAAAGGCGGTGTTGCGAACCACATTGGCTGTTTTTCTGCCAACACCGGGCAAAGCTTCCAATGCTGTTTGATCATCGGGTACTTCGCTGTTGTGTTGCTCGATGAGTATTTTGCAGGTTTTAATTATGTTTTCAGCTTTGCTGTTATAGAGGCCGATGGTCTTGATGTATTTTTTTAGGCCGTCAACACCTAGTGCGTAAATAGTTTCCGGAGTGTTAGCAATGGGGAACATAACATCCATTGCTTTGTTTACACCTTTGTCTGTTGACTGTGCAGAAAGAATGACTGCAATCAGCAATTCAAAGGTTGAGTTGTGATGCAGTTCGGTTTTTGGATGTGGGTTGTCTTCACGCAAACGCGTGAAGATTTCAGTGCGTTTTTCTTTATTCATTAATTACTGATTTGTTCTGCAGGCTGTAATGTAACCGTTTGTGATTTTGTTTTCCGCTGATCAATCATATTTTTAACGGCAATTAATAATCCGAGCCCAATAAAAGCACCGGGCGGTAAGACAGCGAGTAAAAACCCTGAATAGTTTTCACCAAGAGAAATAGTCCAGTCTTTTGCAGCTTCACCAAACATCAGGTGTGAATAATCAAATAGCGTACCAAAGCCAATAAGTTCGCGCAGTCCACCTAAAAGAATCAGAACCAGTAAGAAACCTAAGCCCATCATAAAGCCATCAAGTACAGAAGGTAGTATCGGGTTTTTAGCAGCAAAAGATTCTGCGCGTGCAATGATTGAGCAGTTGGTAACAATCAAGGGAATGAAAATGCCCAGTATGGTGTACAGCTCTGAAAACCAGGCGTGCATCAGCATTTCTATCGTGGTGACGATGGAAGCAATGATCAGTACAAAAACAGGAATACGAATTTCAGGACGTACCCAGTGACGAATGGCGGAAACGCAGGCGTTTGATAAAACAAGCGTTAGCAAGGTTGCAACACCCAGTCCAAGGCCATTAATAAAAGTACCGGTGACAGCCAGTAACGGACACAAACCAAGTAGCTGCACCAAGGCAACGTTATTTTGCCATAAACCTTCCTGACTGATTTTTTGATAATCGGCAGACATATTTATTCCCTGGTCGTAGACTGACCGGCGGACTTCATCAGCAGGTCTTTATGTTGTTTAAAGTATAACAGCGAATTGTGTACGGCTTTCACAACAGCTCGTGGGGTAATTGTTGCGCCGGTGAACTGATCAAAATGGCCGCCATCACGTTTAACTTTCCATTGTTTTTCAGTCAGGGTCTCTAGTGACTGATCTTTGAAACTATGAATCCAGTCACTACGACGTTCTTCTATCGCATCACCAAGCCCCGGCGTTTCTCTGTGTTTTACAGCACTTGTGCCGGCAATGCTGCCATCGGCATATATACCGACTAATAAATGAATCTTACCGTTATAACCATTAGGTGCAATCGGGCTGAAAATAAAAGCGCTGGTTTTGTTATTGAGTTTTGCAATGTAGACGGTGCTTTCTTTTTTTGTGCCCAATAAATTATCAGCAGGTAATGTTTTGAAGGATGAGGTCAGATCATTATTATAAGCTGTTGCAGGTAAAATATTTTTCAGACTATTCTGTAGTGCCAGTTTTTCGTTAATCTGAATTTGTGCGGCTGTACTTTGTTCTGTATACGAAACCAGGCCTCCACCGATTAATGCAAACAGGGTAAGAATAATAGCAGTGATGATGACTTGTTTGTTCATGATGATTTTTATTTATTTCCAAAAGCGGCAGGTACAGTGTAATAATCAATTAACGGTGCAGCCATGTTCATTAGCAAGACAGCAAAGGCAATGCCGTCAGGATAACCACCCCATTGGCGAATGATAAAAATGAGAATGCCTATGCCAGCTCCATAAATAAGGCGACCACGATGGGTAGTGCTGGCAGAAACCGGGTCGGTAGCAATAAAAAATGCAGCAAGCATAATGCCGCCGCCTAATAAATGTGTGACTGGTGACAGATAATGCTCACTATCGATGGCGTAAAAAATCAATGAGATTATTGCCAGACTGGTTAACATTCCAACTGGAATTCGCCAGTCGATAGTGCGGGTTTTATATAACCATAAACCACCCGCTAAAAATAACAGATTAATCCATTCCCAGCCAATCCCGGCAAGTCTGCCAAATAAACCAGATAATGCTTCACTTGTAGGTGCGGTCGATAAAAGTTGATCCTGCGATAAATGTGTTTTTAAGCCATCAAGCAAGGTTGCAGAGCTGATGCTATCCCAGCTCATTGAGGCGGGTAGTTGTGCAAAAAACATTAAATTGAATGTTTCGGTCAGGTTAAGTGATGCCGGGTTTATGGTACTGGGTAAAAGCCAGAAAGTCATTTCTCTTGGAAAAGAAATCATCACCACAACATAACCGACCATTGCAGGGTTGAATGGATTAAAACCCAGTCCGCCGTATAAATGTTTGCCAAGTGAAAGTGCAAAGATGGTTGCGATGGCCGTTAGCCACCAGGGTGCTAACGGTGGTAATGCCAGTGCCAGTAAGCAGGCCGTAACCAGTGCACTCAGATCTGCCAGTGTGCTTTTAACCGGACGCTGACGTAACTTTAAGATTACCGTTTCAGTTGCCAGTGCAACGGTGATTGCAACCATTAAATTAAACAGGACTCCCCAGCCAAAAAAATAAAACATGGCGGCAGTGCCTGGTATCAGGGCCAGTAAAACCTGTAGCATTAATTTTGTAATGCTATCGTCTCTTAATATGTGAGGTGATGAGGTCGCAGAATTAAATTTCATTATTTTTCATCTTCCGTATTAATTTCGCTTTTTCCACGACGTTTGTTGGCTTCATCAATTTTATGTTGCTGCTGCTCTGTCAGGTTGTCGGTGTTTTTTGGTTTGACATTGGCGGCTTGCTTTTTTGCTTCTACCCGGGCGAGCGCTGCTTCAATGGCTGCTTTTTTACTGTCGACAGGATCTGACTTACCTTCTTCAGCGGCTTTTTTCTTTGCCAGCATTTCTTTTTTCAGACGTAACTTTTCTTCGCGCTCGGCTTTTTCTCTGGCTATTCTTGCTTCGCGGAATTCATGGCGTTGTCTTGCGTGGTCAGATTTTTCCCGATCTTTTTCCTGTGCCCAGATTTCATTCTTTGCAAAGCGGTAATAACGCACTAATGGAATATGACTTGGGCAGACAGTGCTGCAACAGCCGCATTCAATACAGTCAAAAAGGTTTAAATCCTGAGCTCGGTCAAAGTTTTTAGAGCTGCTGTACCAATACAGTTGTTGTGGCAGCAAGTTGGCCGGGCAAACGTCAGCGCATTCACCGCAGCGAATACAGGCTTTAGCTTCAACCGTTTGTGTTTCTGTTAATGTTTTAGTCAGCAAACAATTACAGGCTTTTGTAACAGGCAGCTCATCGCTTTGTAATGAAAAGCCCATCATCGGGCCGCCCATGACCAGGCCACCAATTTCATTGCTGTAGCTCTGACATTGTTCTATCAGTTCACACATTGGTGTGCCGATTAATGTTTCAAGGTTGGCGGCATGATTAATGGCATTGCCGGTTACAGTAACGATGCGAGAGATCACAGGTTCGTCAAGATAAAAAGCATTATAAATGCTAGCGGCTGTGGCAACATTCTGGCAGAGAATTCCAATATCAGCAGGACGGCCTTTTGCAGGGACTTCTTTGCCTGTGACAATTTTTATTAACTGTTTTTCACCACCGGTGGGATAGCGTGTGGGAATGGCTATTATCTCTGTATTAGACGAATTATTTTTTTTCAGAGCCTTAGTAAGATTTTGGATAGCTTCAGGTTTGTTATCTTCAATCGCAATTACTGTTTGTTTTACTTTTAATAAATGCTGCAGAATTTGCACGCCCAGAGTAATTTCATTGGCGCGCTCTCGCATTAAAATATCATCACAGGTGATGTAGGGTTCACACTCTGCACCATTGATGATTAACGTTTCAAGTTGTTGCTGGTCGCAACTTTGTAGTTTTGCTGCGGTTGGAAAAGTGGCTCCGCCTAAACCAACTACACCTGCCTTACGAATGATTTCCAGTAAGTCAGTACAATCTTTTTGTTTGTAATTTTCTTTTAACGGGTTTCGCTCACACCATTCATCTTTGCCATCTGTATCTATGCTGATGCAGATTCCTTTCAGCCCGGAAGGGTGAGGAACAGGTTGCTCATCAATAGCAGTGACAATGCCTGAGCTGGATGCATGAATGCTGGCGCTGATATTGTCAGTCGCTTTTGCAATACACTGACCTTTTAAAACATGATCACCAACGCTGACAATGATTTCAGGTTGATGTCCGATATGTTGTTGAATCGGGATGATTAGTTTTTCTGGCAGTCGCGCGACTTGCAATGGCTGAGTAGCAGACATTTTTTTATGTCCGTCTAAAATAAGTCCGCCTTTGAATGTTGAGAGTGTTGTCATGCGCGTTATGCCTTTGGTGCCGTTTTATTGCTTTCCGGAAGTGACCATTTCCAGTTAGTAGCTTCTGTTTTTAGTGGCACCATATCAATGCAATCAACCGGGCACGGCGGCAGGCATAAATCACAGCCTGTGCATTCATCAGCAATGACTGTATGCATTTGTTTGGCGGCACCAAGAATAGCATCAACCGGACAGGCCTGAATGCATAAGGTACAGCCAATGCAGTTTTCTTCATCAATGACGGCAACAGTAGCTACAGATTCTTCGCCGTGTTCAGGATTCAGTTCCAGTGGCTCGACGCCCAATAAGTCGGCGAGTTGTAGAATAGTTGTTTCACCGCCAGGAGGGCACTGGTTGATTGGGGCTTCACCATTGGCTATTGCCTGAGCATAGGGTCGGCAACCCGGGTAGGTGCACTGGCCGCATTGTGTTTGCGGTAGTATGGAATCAATCTGGTCGACAATTGGGTCACCTTCGACTTTAAATCGAATGGCCGAGTAGCCTAAAATCAGACCAAACAGTGCTGCCAGAATGGCTAGTATAATAAGAGCAGTAATCATTTTTTATAATTTTATTAAGCCGGAAAAGCCCATAAAGGCCAGGGACATAATGCCGGCAGTAATCAGAGCGATGGCATTGCCTTTAAAAGCGACCGGCACATCAGCCACTTCTATACGCTCACGCATAGCAGCAAACAGGACCAGAACCAGAGAGAAACCTATCGAAGCGCCGAGTCCATAGAATGCAGACTGCAGGAATGAATGTTGTTCCTGCACATTCAGTAAGGCAACACCAAGCACGGCGCAGTTGGTTGTAATCAGTGGTAAGAAAATTCCCAGCACATTGTATAAAAGAGGGCTGGTTTTATGCACCACCATTTCAGTAAATTGTACAACCACGGCGATCACCAGAATAAACATAATGGTGCGCAGATATTCCAGGCCAAATGGCTGCAGCAGATATTCGTTGACCAGATAGCTGCTAACTGATGACAGAGTCAGAACAAAAGTGGTGGCCATGCCCATGCCAATAGCGGTTTCAAGCTTGCGGGAAACACCCATAAATGGGCATAGGCCAAGGAACTTTACCAGCACAAAATTGTTGACCAGTATGGTGCTGAGCAGGATAAGTGCAAATTCAGTCATTTCATTGATATCTGTCATATATGGTTTAGTCTTAGTGTATCAGAATATTTCTTATGAAGATGCTGTGTCTAGTAAGGTAATTGGGCAAATTAATAAAACAAGGGGTTAAAAAATGAGCGCATATAAACACATCATGGTGGCAATCGATTTTACAGATTCCATTGGCTTGGTTATTGAGCGTGCTCAACATATCGCAAAATCAGATAATGCCAAACTTTCTATTGTTCATATCGTTGAACCGGCACCGGTCGATTTTCTTGATCAAACCATGCTGGTGGATATTAATCTTGACGAATTATTACTGAAAACCGCCAGACAACAACTTAAAGCCGTGGCAAAAAAATATGGTGTTGATGATGCGAGCTGTGCTCTTGAAGTAGGGTCGGTTAAAAGCGAAATATTCAAGCTGGTTGAAAGTCAGGCTGTTGATTTACTGGTGGTAGGTAGTCATGGACGCCATGGTTTAGGTCTGTTACTGGGCTCAACCGCAAACGCTGTGCTGCATGGTGCCAGTTGTGATGTGCTGGCTGTCAGGGTTCAGGACTGAGCAATGTTATATCTGGCCAGTCATCTGAAGTAGAAAACTGGAAGTGAATGCTGGTGTAAAATCACGGCAACAAGCAAACAATATAAGAGGTCGCAGGGAGGACAATGTTTTTGCAGGGACTATTAAGTAGTGGCTTTGAATTTGAACCTCAGGAAATGCTGACAAAGTTTAAATTCAGATTATTAAATTCATGTCTGCTGGTTGCTGTTGTTTTCGCCTTTCTGGTTGGCTTATTGCATAGTCTGGGGTTGCATCACACTGGTGATTTCCATTCCTGGGTCAATTACTGTTATTCCATTGTCTCTGTTGGTCTAATAATCTGGCTACGTCAATCAAGAGATAATTATGATAATGTGTCATTGTCACTAATTATAGTTTCACTTCTTACATTTTCCTCGGCCTTAATATTTGTAGAAGAAGACCAATTCAGAATTATCTGGTTTTATATCGTGGTCTTTGTTGCTTATACGGTAAAAAGTAACAAAGCGGGTGTGATCACCACACTGGTTTCTATTGGAATTATTGTTCTTTGTTTTCTTATCTTTGAATTGGGTATCTCGAGAGTCACATTACAAGGTTCATTACTTGGTCTGGTTATTTCCAGCATATTGGCCAGTATTCATGTCCGTAAAATCGCTGAATTTGAAACGGCACTGCTGAATAAAAATCGCGAACTGGAAGTTCTGGCAACAATTGATGGTTTAACCGGTGTCATGAATAAACGTATGTTTAATGAAATGATGACTAAGTATCTGGAAGCAGCTCATCGCAACGAAAAGCCATTAACCTTTTTATACCTTGATCTTGATCATTTCAAACAGGTTAATGATCAGCATGGCCATCAGGTTGGCGATATTATGCTGATTAAGTTTACCGATGTGGTTGGTAAATGTTTGCGAAAGAGTGACTTGCTGGGGCGTGTTGGTGGCGAAGAGTTTGCTGTGGTGTTATATGAAACCGAACTTGAAGCTGCAGTGAGTGTTGCCGAGAAGATTCGCTTGAAAGTGCAGGAAACAAGCTATCAATACGATGGTAAATTTGTGCAGATAACAACCAGTATTGGTTTGTCACAAATAGATACAGATGAAGATGATATTGAAATTATTCAACAGCGCGCTGATAAGGCCTTATACAAAGCTAAGGAACAGGGGCGTAACAGGGTTGAAATACTGTAAATGATCTTTCCCTTACATATCAAAGCTAAAGCTTGCCACAGAGACGCAGAGCAAACACAATAGGTTAGGGTGAGGAGCGAACTCCAATAAAATTAGTTATATTATTTTTCAATCAGGGTTTAAATCTTATAAAGTAAGGGCATCATGAGAAGACTACTAATAATAAATATTCTCTTGTTGCTGTCAGGATGTGCAACTTTTAATGTTGATACCGGTTATTCTTTTTCGGATGATATGAGTAGTGGACTTCTGGTGTTTTCATTTACTCACTCTTCTACAAATGAAACGAATCATGGCGCAATTCTTGATCTGCGTGGAATAGGAGATAGTGAAAACATATTGGAGCAATCAGTGATGACAGGCACACTGAAAGATCCTTTCGATTGGGAAAAGCCAAGAGGTCGTTTAGTTGTTATAGAGCTCCCGGCGGGAAAATATGAGATATATAAATGGCGTTCATTCCAGGGGAATATTGAATACTCATCTACTGCTTTGTTTTCAATTCCTTTTCGTATTACAGAACAGAAAGCGACATATATAGGAAATATCAATCTAAATATATCGCCTATAGGTTTGTATACTATTAACAAACATGACACAGCATCGAGAGATATACCGCTATTCCTTTCTAAATACTCTCGTATTAAAGAACAAGATATAATTCGTAAAGTCAGCCAGAAATGACACGGTAGCCCGAAGGTTGTGGTGTAGAAGGAACCACAACAAAATCAGTTATATTGTTTTTCAAAAAGGATTTCAATCTTAATCGTATTGTAAAATTTTTGGGTTCACAAAAGGCGTTCTACTGGAAATCCATTTTCTGCATTAACTAATTATTAGGCCTACTATTCAGTATTCTAAGAGGAGATATTTGTATAAGCATTAGAATTGCTCTGTGTCTCCGCGCCTCTGTGGCAGGTTTTCTAAAAGACTTTTACTTAACTTTCATACCCGGTTGAGCACCATCATCTGGATTCAATATCCACAAGTCCTTTCCACCCGGTCCTGCCGCCAGCACCATGCCTTCACTCATTCCAAAGCGCATTTTACGAGGCTTTAAGTTAGCGACCATGACAGTTAATTTTCCTTCTAGGTCTTCCGGCGCATAGGCTGATTTAATACCAGCGAACACGTTTCGGCTCTCGCCACCAATATCCAATGTTAGCTGTAACAATTTATCAGCACCTTTTACGTGCTCGGCTTTTACAATTTTAGCGATGCGTAAGTCCACTTTTGCAAAATCGTCAAACTCAATTTCATCTGCAATTGGATCGTCTGCTAATGGACCACTGACAGGAGCTGCTTGCGTCACCAGATTTTGTTTTGAGGCTTCAACAATTGCATCAATCTGATCTTTTTCAACACGGTTCATTAATGGTTTAAACTTATTAATCTCATGACCGAGCAAAGGTGTTTGAATGTCAGACCAGTTCATTGCATCACAATTCAAGAAAGCTTCAGAACCTTCAGCCAGTGCTGGCATAACTGGTTTTAAATAGCCTATAAGCACACGGAACATATTAATGCCCTGCGTACAGATACCCTGAACCTCGCCAGCGGTGTCTTCATTTTTGATTTTGACCCATGGTGCTTCATCATCAATGTATTGATTGGCTTTATCGGCCAGTGCCATGATTTCTCTGATCGCCTGATTGTATTTACGCGACTCAAATAAACCGGCTATTTTTTCACTGCCATCAGTTAGTTCTTTGAATAAGTCAGGTGCTGGTAGTTCTGCGCTGAGCTGACCATCGAATTTTTTCATGATGAAACCGGCACAGCGGCTGGCAATATTCACTACTTTTCCAACGATGTCTGAATTCACGCGCTGCATGAAGTCTTCTAGGTTTAAATCAATGTCGTCCACGCTGGATGAAAGCTTGGCTGCAAAATAGTAACGCAGGTATTCTGGTTTTAAATGATCCAGATAAGTACGTGCCATAATAAAAGTGCCACGAGACTTCGACATTTTCTGGCCGTCAACTGTGAGGAAACCGTGCACAAAAATATTATTCGGTGTGCGATAACCAGCACCGGTTAAAACAGCTGGCCAGAACAAAGCGTGAAAGCGAACAATGTCTTTACCGATAAAATGATACAGCTCAGTATCGCTGTCATTTTTCCAGAAGTCATCGAAATTAATATTGTTCTTGTCGCAGAGATTTTTGAAGCTGGCCATGTAACCGATTGGCGCATCCATCCAGACGTAAAAATATTTGCCCGGTGCGTCAGGAATTTCAAATCCCCAGTATGGCGCATCACGTGAAATATCCCATTCACGTAATTCATCCTGCATCCACTCTTTTACTTTGTTGGCCACTTCTGGCTGCATGTGATCAGCGTTGATCCAGTCCGTTAACATTTCTGTAAAGTCAGCCAGTTTGAAGAAATAGTGATCTGACTCTTTTTCGATGGGTGTCGCACCACTAATGACTGAAACAGGATTTTTTAATTCGGTTGCGTCGTAAGTCGTGCCACAGGACTCACAATTGTCGCCGTACTGATCATCAGTGCCACATTTTGGGCAGGTGCCTTTAACAAAACGATCCGGCAAAAACATATTGGCTTCCGGATCATAGGCCTGATGGATGCTTCGTTTATGAATGTGACCGGCTTTATTCAGTGCCTGATAGATGCTTGATGATAACTCGCGATTTTCATCGGAATGCGTGGTGTAAAAATTATCAAAGTTGACCATGAACTCACTGAAGTCAGCCGCATGTTCTGCATGAATTCGGCTGATCAGTTGTTCTGGCTCAATGCCCTCTTGCTTGGCGCGGAGCATAATAGGAGTACCGTGGGCATCATCTGCACAGACGTAATAACATTCATGGCCTTGCATTTTTTGGAATCGTACCCAGATATCTGTCTGGATATATTCGACCAGATGACCTAAATGGATAGGGCCATTCGCATACGGTAATGCGCTGGTGACTAAAATACGGCGTTTTTCTGTACTATTGCTGGCCATGTAAGTGCTTGACTCTGTGAGGTTGAAAGCCGCATAAGGTAGCATTTTCGAAGGTTTTCGGCTAGTCCGGAAGGTTGATGATTAGGCTAATTCGCTGATTTTTAAAGTATTAGTATTATTTAATATAACGTGTAGGGTTAATAAGTTAGGTGCGTGGTGTACAATACGCGCCAATTCCATTCCTGTATGAAAACAGAGGTAGGTTCCATGAGTGCTACTCAGGCAGCAGTTGAAACTGCAATTAAAGATTATATTGATCCATATCTGGAAAAAGATCTGGTTACTGCAATGGCTGTTAAAGACATTGCTGTTGATGGTGATAAAGCCACAGTAAAAATTGTGCTGGGTTATCCTGCAGCCGGTCACGTAGAGAAAGTCGCGGCTGATATCACTAAGATGGTTGAAGCGGTAGATGGTATTTCTTCTGCTGATGTTGATGTGAGCTTTGAGATTGCAAGCCACTCTGTACAGGGCAGCTTAAAGCCTTTGCAGGGTATCAAGAACATTATCGCTGTTGCATCTGGTAAAGGTGGTGTTGGTAAATCAACTACGACTGTTAACCTGGCATTGGCGCTTCAAGCTGAAGGCGCAACGGTTGGTGTTTTGGATGCGGATATTTATGGTCCAAGTATTCCTCGTATGTTGGGTGTTAGTGAAGGCAAACCAGAATCTGCTGATGGCAAATCACTAGAGCCGATTGTAGGTCACGGTATTCAGGCTATGTCGATTGGCTTTATGATCGATGACGAAACACCAATGATCTGGCGTGGCCCAATGGTTACTCAGGCATTAGAACAGTTATTAACTGACACACAGTGGAAAGACCTTGATTACTTAATCATCGATTTACCACCTGGCACCGGTGACATCCAGTTAACATTGGCTCAAAAAGTACCGTTGACTGGCGCCGTTATCGTAACGACTCCACAAGACATTGCTTTGTTAGATGCTCGTAAAGGTCTGAAGATGTTTGAGAAAGTTGAAGTACCTGTACTGGGTATCGTTGAGAACATGAGTATTCATATCTGTTCTGAATGTGGCCATGCCGAACACATCTTTGGTACTGGTGGTGGTGAGAAAATGTCTGAAGACTACGATGTAGACTTCTTAGGTGCTTTGCCATTAGACATTAGCATTCGTCAAAACGTTGATGATGGTAAGCCGAATGTAGCAATAGATCCTGATTCACAGGTCAGTATGATCTACCGTGAAATTGCACGCCGGACTGGTGCGAAGATTGCGTTGCAAGGTAAAGACTTCACAGCTAAGTTCCCGAATATTGTGATTCAGAATACTTAATTTTCTGATAAATATTTGGTAATAAAAAAGGGGCTTAGGCCCCTTTTTTTGTACTGACTATTTGTTTGCCAATCTCTTTAGAAAGCAATGGCTAATTGGGTAGTAAGTGCGGATGCATTCTCACCAGTGCCGCCATCAGCAATTGAATAATTCGTGTCTGATGTCAGTTCAAAAGCCAGAGATGTGTTTTTCATCAGATTCATGGAATATGAAACTAAAAAGCGCGTTTCGGGTAGTTCAAAGTCTACTGCTTCTGACGAGGTTTGATAGGCAACGGCAAATACAGCATCTTTTAACTCAAAACCCAGTTCCAGGTTGAGTGTGCTGGGTTTCTGATTTGTTGTGCTGATGGATAAGTCTGCCACATCAAATTCATCCATCGCAGAAATGTATTCGAAAAAGACGGATGTTTGACCAAAAGTAGTGGTGGCATAAATTGATATGCCTGATACATATGAAACGGTAGTAGAGATGACATCAGTGATCAGATCGCCATCCGATAAATTATTGATAAAGCTAAACCCAAAAGTCGAGCTGTCAGTCGTGTATGCAATATTAAATCCCATGCTTTCGATTGAATCGTTAGCGCCATTTTCTAATACATCGCCATTAAACACATAAAATGATGAGGTGAATGCACCTGATGTTATATCCAGCTGGATCGCTGTTTCACGAACTTCACTAAATTCATGTGGTAGGCTATTAGAGATCATATTGGTCTCATAGTTGCCAAGCGGTAAATAGAGTTGTCCTGCCATTAACGAATACCCATTTTCTAAATCAAAACTGATGCTGGCTTCATCCACTTCAAGAGTGGTCTCATCTTCTTCATGAAGTAATAAAATATGGACAGATATTTTGTCGTTAATCTTGGAATCAATAACAAGTTCTATTGTTGCGACAGTAATATCGCTGGTATTTTCATCCGCGTAGTTATTAGAAAAACCGGCTTCTATTTCGATTGCAGCCTCAACAACGGCGTTACTGATGAATTTGCTGACACCTGATGCATTGACTGTCGTTGACTGGGTTGAAAGTCCTGTTAGTAATAAAGCGGTGAAAACAATTGAACATTTTTTCATAACCTTAAGTGTCCTGAGTTTTAATCTGGTTTTAGTTGATGTTATAGCCATCAGTCAGGGTGTTTAGAAAAGCGACAATGGCTTCAACTTCATCATCAGTCAGTCTCAGATCACCCAGCTCATCTTTATTTACATTGGCTGTGACTTCTGCAACACCCCAGTTTGAATTGGTATCGCGGGTATTATAAAACTTAACAACCTCGGTTAAATTTTCTAAAATGCCGTTGTGCATATAAGGTGCTGTTAACGCAATGTTACGCAATGTGGGTACTTTGAATTTTCCATTTTGATTTGTATCTTTAATAAATTCGCCTAAACCGTTGTCGATATAGTTTTTACCGTGTGGGTTATATATCACCGGGTTTTTTAAAAAAGGATTACTGTCGTTACTGGCAACACCAAGGTTGTCATAGGTGTAGTCAGTAAACAGTGGTGGAAAGCCAGTTTCTTTATCAGCAGTGTTTGGGTGGCATGCAGCGCAATTGCCTTTATTTTCCGCTTCGAATAGTTTCAGGCCTTTTAACTCTTTTTCTGTTAGCTGCGCTTTGCCTGCCAGATAAGCATCATATTTAGAATCGAAAGGTGAAAGTTCTTTGCTGCGCTCATAAGCTGCAATGGCTTTTGAAATATTATAAACAGCTGCCTCTGTGTTAGTTAAAGCATCATTGCCATAAATGTTATTAAACTCGGTTTCGTATCGGGCTTTAATTTTTGCCACTAATGTTGTTTCATCTTTGATGCCCATTTCAACCGGGTTCAGCATCGGTTTGATTGCCTGATCTTCAAGCGTGGTTTCTCTGCCATCAAGGAAAAAGCCGCCAATATAGAGTGCGTCTCCTTCTACGATGGTTTTGTGGAATTTGGGTGTAAAGCCGATATATGCAATAGAAGGTACATTACGATTGCCGAATAAACCCTTAAGCGCGCCTTCGGCGGTAGCCAGTTTATTATCAGGATGACTGAAACCGTGTTGAGGGCTATGGCAGGATGCACAAGACTGGCCCGCTGGTGAAGATAAGCTGGCATCAAAAAATATCTTTTTGCCTAGCTTCTCACTTTCAGAGAGCGCATTCGTTTTTTGAGGCTCTGATGTTTGTTTTGAGCTGCAAGATTGTATTAATAAAACACTTAAAAGGGTTATTAATACAAGCGTGAATCTATTTGAAAAGACCGCTTTCATAACAGGTGGCACCGTGAATGTTCTGTGTTTGTTAATAGTAATGATTCTCATTAACTTTCAGGTGGGATATTATATTAACGAAATCTTAAATGCAAATGATTCTCATTAAACTCTTGTATGATTGAATAATATAATACTTAAGCCCGTGCTAGAATGCCGGTGCTCTTATATAAGACCATCATTTGATTAGAAAAATAGCCCTGGCTGATAAAAGTAGAAAAGTTATGAGACTTAGCGATAAAAGTATTATTGAGGCGCTTAATAGCGAAAAAATCACGATCGATCCAAGACCGTCCGATGAAAGCATTACTGGTGTGACGGCTGATCTGTGTTTAGGTAATCGCTTTCGTGTATTTAGTTCACACACCACGCCGTATATTGATTTAAGTGGCTCTCGTGAAGAAATGAACAGGGCAGTTGATCAGGTCATGAGCGATGAGGTAGTGATTGAGGGTGATGACGCTTTCTTTTTGCATCCCGGAGAGCTAGCCTTAGGTATTACTTTAGAGTCGGTAACTTTACCGGATGATATTGTTGGTTGGCTCGATGGACGCTCAAGTTTAGCGAGACTAGGTTTATTGGTGCACGTAACTGCTCATCGAATTGATCCGGGCTGGAGCGGAAATATTGTACTGGAATTCTATAATGCAGGTAAATTACCGCTGGCTTTGCGTGCCGGTATGGCGATTGGTGCCATCAGCTTTGAAAATATGACCACAGAAGCAATTCGCCCATATCGTAAAAGAGAAAATGCCAAATACAAAGATCAGAGCGGGCCGCTAGCCAGTAAAATCAGTGAGGATAAATGATCGCTTATCTTTATTACTAAAAACCGGCTAAAACCGGTTTTTTTATGTGTTGCCGGTTTATTGGCGACTTAAAATCTCTGCTATGCTTAATCCAAACATAGAAAAATAAAATTTCTGGGGATAAACGTTGATTACCATTGAACAATTGATCGAGCATAGTGGCGACCTCGGCTCTTTACCGGCTGTCGTGGTACGAATTAATCAGGCCATTGATGATCCGAATTCCAATGCCGCAAAAATTGGCCGAATCGTGAATGAAGATCCGGCACTGACGGCTCAATTATTAAAACTGGTCAATTCTCCTTTTTATGGCTTTCGCTCTCGTATCGATACTGTTTTCAGGGCAATAGCTATTATTGGTCACCGTGAGTTAAGACATCTTGTTTTAACCGCACATGCTTTGAAGACCTTTTCTGATATGCCTAATGAGCTGGTTAGCATGCCGATGTTCTGGCGACGCAGTTTGTCGATTGGTGTAATGACCAGAGTACTGGCCTCGTACGCCAGAGAAAGAGACATTGAGCGATTGTTTATCAGTGGTTTGTTACACGATATTGGTTCTTTGCTGATTTATCAGCAAATTCCCCATGAGGCGTCAGAAATCATTATGCGTTCAAGATCTGAAGGTGTCTGGATTCGGGATCTGGAAGAGCAGGTGCTGGGTTTTGATCACGCACAAGTTGGTGGAGCATTGCTTGAAGCATGGGGCTTGCCGTCGGTATTAATAGAAGCAGTTCGTTACCATTTACAACCTGACAAAGCGCCGGAAGAACATCAAAAAGCGGCCTATCTTGTTCATTTAGCTTATGAAATACACCATCATCATTTAGACAGAGATCCCGGGTTGGCGGAAGATGCCGAAGTAGATCCTGCCTTATTTGAGAAGCTGGAAATACCCGTCGATTCATTAGATAAGATGCTGGAGCAGGCGCGAACGCACTACGAAGAAGCGCGCTCAATGATTACATCGTAGCCTAAGTATCTATAGTTACCTAAGGCTGATTATTGGCCAGTTTTTTTCTGTGGCTATAGCTTTGAGTTTATCATCCGGGTCTACTGCAACCGGGTTTTTCACCAGTTCTAATAAAGGTAGGTCATTATTAGAATCGCTATAGAAGACACAGTTCTCGAAAGTGACTTCATTCTCAAGAATCCACTGTTTTAATCGGGTGACCTTGCCATCCTGAAAGCAGGGTGTACCGGCAATTTTTCCAGTATATAGTCCATCAATCATCTCAGGCTCGGTAGCAATGAGATGCTCGATACCGAATTCTTCAACGATAGGCCCGGTTACGAAAGCGTTGGTCGCAGTGATCACCACTAATGTGTCGCCTGCATCTTTATGTTTGGCTACCAGATCACGGGATTTCTGGGTAATGATAGGTAAAATCTTTTGCTGCATGAATTCTCTGTGCAGTTGCTGAAGCTCTTCCAGTTTATTGTCAGCTAATGGCTTGAAGGCGAATTCAGCGAATTCATAGATATCTAGCTTACCTTGTTTGTAAAGTTCTAAAAAACGTTTGTTCTCACTGTCGTAGTGATCCCTGTCTACCAGGTTTTTTTCGACCAGAAACTGGCCCCATAAATAATCGCTGTCATCAGAGAGCAGGGTGTTGTCGAGGTCAAAGAGTGCTAAAGCCATTCCTGATAAATCCAGTAGTTGTCTAAGGAGGTGTATTTTACTGGTGATTAATGATTTTGGCGATGTTTTAGAAATAACGCCAAAGAAGCTTATTTAATATGTTATATTGACTTATATCGTTGATAAATTTAAGGTTTTTGGAGTAACTGGTGATAGATTCTGATGGCTACCGGCCGAATGTCGGTATTATTCTGAGTAATAATGATGGCAAAGTCTTCTGGGCTCGTCGTTGTGGTCAGAATGCCTGGCAGTTTCCTCAGGGCGGGATCGCAGAATCTGAATCGCCCGAAGAAGCCATGTTCAGAGAATTGCGTGAAGAGACCGGCTTAAATCCGGAGCACGTTGAAGTGGTGGGTTGTACTAAAGACTGGTTGCATTACAAGTTGCCTAAACACATGATTCGCCAGAATTCTCAGCCAGTTTGTATCGGGCAAAAACAAATCTGGTTTATGCTCAGGCTGGTTACTGAAGAATCAAATGTGAATCTGACAGCAAATGCTAAGCCAGAGTTCGATCGCTGGACCTGGGTTGATTACTGGCAGCCTTTAAAAGAAGTCGTTTTTTTCAAGAAAGATGTGTATCAGTCTGCCATGACTGAATTAGAAGAGCTAATAAAGACACAATCGAATTAATTAAAAGCCCTGAATTTCCACCAATAGAATAATAACAATTAGTGCAATAACCGGTGCTTCATTAAACCACCTGAACCAGATATGTTTTTTAGTGTTTCTATCCAGCTTAAAATCTTTCACCAGCTTGCCGCAGTAGATGTGGTAGATAACCAGTGCAATGACCAGTGCAAATTTAGCCTGAAACCAGCCTGTTTGCCATACGGCTCCGGCATTTTCTGAGGCCAGTATAAAACCGAATAAAATGGTTAAGACGCCCCCGGGAGTGGTGATACCCCAGAATAATTTACGTTCCATTACTTTAAAGCGGTCGTTACTGATCTGGTCATCAGACATGGCGTGATAGACAAATAATCGCGGCAGGTAAAACAGGCCTGCGAACCAGGTGACCATAAAAATAATATGAAAGGCTTTAACCCAGAGCATTTGTATTAACCTTGTTTGTTGGTTTTAGTGAGACTGGCTTCCAGTTTTTCGAAATCGATGTCACCAATTTTTTGATAAATAATTTGTCCTTCAGCTGAAATCAAAAAGCTGGTAGGTGTCAGTCGAATGCCGCCGAATGCTTCAGCAATTTTTCCTGTAGTGTCGGTGACTATTTGATAATTAAGCTGGCGGCGTTTAACCATTTCTTTAACGTGCTCGACATTGTCATAAAACATGGCAACACCCGTTATATCAATCTGATCAGAGAAACGCTTTTGCAGATCCATAAGATGTGGCATTTCCTTTATGCAAGATGAGCAGGTTGTTGCCCAGAACGTCATTAACAGAGGTTTGTTATTTCGCTGACTAGTATGGATGGTTTGCCCGGATAATGATGTCATCGAAATGGCGGGGGCAGGACGAAATCCATCTGTGTTAAAAATGAAATAGGCCAGCAGTAAAATAGTCAGAATGATTATAGGTGCAATTTTTTTCATTTAGGTAATAATGATCCGTTCAGGTTGAACTTATTTTACCCTGAAATAACAAACAGTTCAGTATTGTTGAGAAATAAGTAATACTGGGCGTGAACAAAAAATTAACAGGTGTTAAATGTTACAAATAGGTATCGTAGGCGGAACAGGTTATACAGGCGTTGAGTTAATACGTTTGCTAGTAGCACATCCAGAAGTTGAAATTAAAGTCATTACTTCTCGCTCGGAAGCTGGTAAGCCAGTTTCTGATCTGTTTCCTAACTTGCGCGGCGCGTGTGATATTGAATTTAGCGAACCCTCTATAAAAACGTTATCAAGCTGTGATCTGGTTTTCTTTGCTACGCCAAACGGAACAGCGATGAAAATGGTGCCGGAACTATTGGCCGAAGGTGTCAAAGTTATTGATCTGGCAGCGGATTTTCGGATCAAAGATGTTGAAACATGGCAGCAATGGTATGGCATGGAACACAGTTGTGCTGATATGGTAGCGGAAGCAATTTATGGCATGCCTGAAATTAATCGTGCTGAGATTGCGAAAGCCAGGTTAGTGGCTAACCCTGGTTGTTATCCAACCGCAGTGACATTGGGTTTTATGCCCTTGCTTGAAGCGGGTGTTATTGATGAAACAAGCCTGATTGCGGATGCAAAGTCTGGTGTGAGTGGTGCTGGACGTGGTGCCTCAGTAGCAAACTTATTATGTGAAGTTACTGAGAGCTTTAAAGCTTATGCAGTTGATGGTCATCGGCACTTGCCTGAAATTACTCAGACCTTGACTACAATAAAGAAGAAAGAGGTCGGTTTGACTTTTGTGCCACATCTAACACCCATGGTGCGTGGTATAGAAGCGACATTGTATGCACGTTTGACTGACACCAGTGTGGATTTACAGTCGTTATATCAAAGTAGGTATAAAGATGAAGTCTTTGTGGATGTGTTGCCTCAAGGTGTTGTGCCGGAAACGCGTAGCGTAAAAGGCAGTAATTTGTGCAGAATGAATGTGTTTCGCCCGCAAGCTGGTGATGTGGTTGTTGTGTCTTCAGTGATTGATAATCTGGTTAAAGGTGCGGCAGGTCAGGCGATACATAATATGAATATAATGTGTTCTTTAGAGGAGAGCACCGGATTAACATTAACGGCTATGTTGCCATAATAATTAATATAAAAATATGGACTTTAATCCTTCACAAAATTTTTACCTGATATCAGTTAAACGCCCCGGTTACTGGGTTATGTCGGCGCTGGGAGTCTTGCTTGTCGTTGGGCTCAGTCTCTGGTTTTCCTATGAAAAGGGACGTGTTGCAGGAGGCTATGACTCCATTGCATCTGTAGAAAAAGTTGAAGAGCTTGAGCAAACGATAGCCGAATTTCAAAATGAAATGGCTAAACTACAGTCGAACAACACGGCGTTAGAAAGAAATAATCATATAGAAAAAGATGCAAATCGCCAGGTAAAAGAAACCATCGTTAAATTGCAGGATGAAATTCTTCGGTTAAATGAAGAAGTTACTTTTTACCGTAGTATTGTCTCACCTGAGAAATCCAAACGCCGTTTATATATTCAGGATCTACAGTTTGTCAGAAAAGCAGACGGTGTATTCGATTACAAGATAACAGTCACGCAAAGAGGCAATAATACGCGGGTTGTTCGTGGTATCATGCGCATAGTTTTTGACGGTCAGAAAGATGGTCAATCACAGTCCATCAAAATAGAAAAAATGATGGCATCAAGAGACAAAAATAAATTCAAATTAGGGTTTAAGTATTTCCAGCGTTTCCAGGGAACAGTAAAAATACCTGAAGGCTTTACTCCTTCTACCCTTCGCATACAGGTCGTCCCCAATAGTTCGCGACTTGTACGCATAGATAAAACCGTTGATTGGGCATCAGTAACAAGCTCTGAAGGAGAAAATATAGATGTGGGGGAACAAAAAAGGCAGCTCGGTCAAAGTTGAGACCTTGATTGGCCAGAGTACCGAAATTCGTGGTGATATCGTTTTTACTGGCGGCTTGCATTTAGATGGCAAAGTTGTTGGCAATGTTATTGCTGAGGGTAATGACAACTGCGTTTTGATTATCAGCGATCGCGGCTGTATTGAAGGTGAAGTACGGGTTCCAGTTGTTATTTTAAATGGCATCGTAATTGGTGATGTTTATGCTACTGAGCGTGTTGAGTTTTCAAATAAAGGTCGTGTAAACGGCAATGTTTATTACAATATGCTTGAAATGGCGATGGGTGCAGAGATAAACGGTAGTCTGGTTCATTGTGAAAATGAAAAAATGCTGCTGGATCACCAGAAAGAAAGCAAAGAGCCTGAAGAGTCATCTATGACAGAAGAGGCTATCAGTTAATACCTGAGTAAATTACTCAACTACTGAAATTTGTGGTATATTAGGGTTTTATTGTTTTCGCTGTCGAGGATTTTTAAATGAGTGGTAATGCAGTTGACGTCGGCATGACATCCGATCTGGTTTTTACGGACTCGGCCGCTAGCAAAGTTAAAGCATTGATTGAAGAAGAGAAAAACCCAAATCTTAAGTTGCGTGTGTATGTAACAGGTGGTGGTTGCTCAGGTTTTCAGTATGGATTTACATTTGATGAAGCGGTAGCTGAAGATGATACTGAGGTTGTTAACGCCGGTGTCACTTTGGTGGTTGATCCAATGAGTTTTCAGTATCTACAGGGTGCTGAGATAGACTATAAAGAAGACCTTAGTGGTGCTCAGTTTATGATCAATAACCCCAATGCAAAGACCACTTGTGGTTGTGGGTCTTCATTTTCGATTTAATCTAAAATCGAAGACTGGCTTGAAAAGGCGCTCTAAGCGCCTTTTTTATTGTCTAAAAAAAGAGTGCTTCCAGGATCA